>Ga0070665_100000506_pt1 | contig 55878 bp, 43 predicted proteins | sample KBSS13metaG_FD_65862 | JGI IMG/M metagenome (GOLD analysis project Ga0070665, IMG submission 65862) | Switchgrass rhizosphere microbial communities from Kellogg Biological Station, Michigan, USA - KBS S1-3 metaG | ecosystem: Host-associated > Plants > Roots > Rhizosphere > Soil ...
ATCACTCACAGCGTCGCGAGCCGACAGAATCAGCACCGGCGTCGCTTTTTCTTTTCGCAACGCTTGCATCACGCTCCAGCCATCCCGCTTTGGCAGCATCATGTCGAGCACGATGGCGTCGTAGTTGTTGGCGAGGGCTTTACGCAGGCCGTCTTCGCCGTCGGGCGAGATATCGACGGCGTAGTCCGATTCCATCAGGATCTCGGCCACCAGTCGGCGCAAGTCAGGCTCGTCTTCGATTACCAAAACGCGCATCGCAACCTCGAACAACCAAACTTAAAGAACCGAGAAGCAGGGCCGCCTGCGAAATCGGCAGCGCAGGCAGCCCTGCTGGTACTGTGCCACGGCATCATAGCCTGCGGCCTATTTTTGCGACTGTGCTTCAATGAGCCGTCGGATCTCGCGCAACTCACGAAGGATTTCTTCGTGCGGCGGTTCGGGACGATCTGCCTCTGGGCCGGGACCGCGCCCTGGTCCGCGCTCGGCGGCTGGGCCATGTTTGCCGGCCGGGGGACGACGGTCGCGTGGTCCGCGTGGTCCGCCGTTCGGCTCATCCCGGTCAATCGACTTGCCGGTCGTGACGTCTGTCACGCGGTCGGCGTGCAAGTGGACGTCGCCATCAGGCGTTTCATGCTTACGCCCTGCGACGCGAACTTCGTCCCCCTTCGAGACAATCCGCTGCAACTCTTCGCTCTGATGCGGTGGGAATTTCACTTCCGTGCCGTCGGCAAGGATCAATCCATCGACGTCGCCGTCTGGATTCGTTGCGTAGCTGGTGACCTTGCCCTGAGCGTTCATCGGTTGCTCATCGCGGGGGCCTTTTGGTCCTCCAGGCCCGCGCGGGCCGCCGGGGCCGCGTGGGCCTGCGGGTGGATCGACATTGATTGTCGTTTCGCCGCTGGTGATCCGACGGGCCTCGAAAACGCGCTCGCCGCGCGGACGCACTTCGTCACGTCCTTGCACGTCGACGCGATCCCCCACTTTCAATTTCGAAGCTACTGCGCGGCCGATGTGGGGCGGGAAGTGAACCTCCGGGCCATCGTCGAGCGAGAAGCCGTCGACGTCGTCGTGGTCATTCCGCAGCAACTCTTTGACGAGGCCGCTGACGGTCCTACTCTCTCCGGCGTTAGCTCGCTCGCCTGGGGGTGGCGGCGCTTGGGCCGTGGCGAATTGCAGGGCGCCGTAAGCCAGGCCCAGGCAGGCCGCGGCGACGACGGCCAGCAGTTTCCAATGTTTCGATCGCATGACTCGTTCCTCCAACTGCGAACGAGGACGAAGCCCAACCAATCCGGTCGAGAGAAACTTCCTCCTCACGCAAGAGAAGTGTAGGAGGATGGACCTTAACCGCAGATGAAGAGATTTAGCCGGCAAGTGCGCCGATGCTATGAAGTGCCGTAAACGCGTGTGCGCACGCTACTTCGGCCACGGCGAATGAGCTCAGCAGTGGCGGTGCAGTGGTCAATATACGTCGAGCGCGGACTAGTTCTTCGCGTCGCGACGGGCCTGATTGCGCTTGCCGCGGGCTTTGACGTGGGAGAGTGTCCGCGTGGTTTTTCCGCTGCGGAGTACGCGCGATTGCTTGGCCGCGGTGATCGCTTTGCGCTGTTTGGCTGGATTGATCTGGCCAATCTTGCCACCGACCTTGCTGGGTGGCGCCAACGTGGTCAGCGCGCGGGATTCGACCAGATCGACGGCCGATAGCCCGGTCGATGGACGCTGCTTGGCCTTGGATGCCTTCGTTGGTTTGGTGGCAGGTTTGATGATCGCTTTCGCCGCTGGCTTCGCGGCCGGCTTGGGAGCAACTGGTTTTGCCGAGGCCTTGGCTGCGGTGTTGGCGATCGGCTTGCGACTTTGGAATTTTGTCTCGTTTTCCAGATCGCCGGCCGCGGTCAGGCCTTTGCGAACGGCGGCGCGGGTTGCCCGATGCTCGGCGCTACGGTCCTTCTTGGTCACACTAGCCGCTTTGGCACCGGCGTCTTTATCGAGCTTGGCCAGGCGGGCTTCGAGCCGGGTAACGGTCTCACCGAACAGCTCAACCTTTAGTTTGGTGTTGGCGGCTTTTTCGCCAAAACCGACCTTCTGACTACGGGCCCGCGCTTGATCGCGGCCGAGGTCGCGCCATTTTTTGGACAGCTTACGCGCCTGACTGAGTAGTTTTTCAACCTCGGCGTGGCTGAGCTTGTCGAGCTCGGATTTACGGCTCGCGCGAATCAACTCGGCTTCAGAAGCGGTGCAAATCGCGCGCACTGTGGACGCCGGAATAGCCATGGCGGTAGCTCCTGAACAGGGGGGTGCGAAGGCACTACAAAGATACCACACGTTACGCGGAAAGCCACTGAAGGAAGAAGGCTTTGAGGCTTTGAGGAGTTGAGGTCGAAGGCCATAAGTCGGGAGTGCGAGGCTCCTGCCGAGCAACGTCGCTCGATCGTCGTGGCCAAACAGTGGTTCGCTATTCAGAGAACAAGTCAAAAGACGAATCTCTCACGCGGGGTCGCGGAGAGCGCGGAGCATAGAGTGCTAAACTCGCTGCCCGTGATAGCACCTTCGCATGGCTAGAAAGCCTACTCAAGCGTAAAGTAACGCTGCGCTCGCCATCCACTTATCGCTCCGCACGGCTCGGCTTTGATATGCATTCCACTCGCAACTCAGCAATGAATTGGCGTGAAGGCGTCCGCGCCGTCGCCGGCGCCTGGAAGGGGCTGGTGGCTTACGAATTGCTCATTTCCTTGATTACGACCCTGCTGTTAGGGCCGCTACTGCTCGCAATTTCGTACAAACTGCTGGGATTGCTCGACAATGGGGAAAACGAGCTCTCGATTTTGACGAACGGAGACCTCGCCTGGTTTTTGCTTTCTCCGCAGGGATTGCTGGCGATTGTGCTGGTTGGGACCATCACGGTTGCTGTGTTGTTCCTCGAATACGCAGGTCTGATGCTGCTGGCCGGCGCCGCGTTGCGTGGCGTAACGCTGTCGATCCGCTCAGTCGCCGCGACGATTCTTCGCGCGACCCCTGCGCTCTTTGCCATGGCGGCAATCCAAACGGGCGTGCTGATCGCCGCGGCGCTTCCATTTCTGGGACTGGCAGCGCTGACGTACTGGTTGTTGCTGTCTGGCACGGACATTAACTTCTATTTGGCCCAGCGACCACCAAAATTCTGGGGCGCCGTGGCGATTGGTTGTGGTCTGGCAGTCGGCTATTTCTGCGTCGCCGCCTGGGTTTTGGTTCGCTGGGCGTTTGCTATTCCGCTTTGCGTGCTGGAACGGGAGGGAGGGTTGGCAGCCCTACGGACGAGTGTTTCGCGAACGACTAAAAGCCGCCGCCGACTTTTCGTTGGCGTTGTTGGCTGGGAGCTACTAAAGCACGCCGCGCTGCTTGCCCAGTTGTTCACGCTCGACCACGAAAACCGGATCGCGCTCGCGCAGACGGAGGAACGACTCAGCCTGGTGGTGGCCAAAACGTTGGCGCTGCTGCTACTTGACGCCGTGGCGATCGAACTCCAGGCGGCGTTTTTCGCCATCGGTCTGGCCGCTTTCATCGCGTATCAGTATGAACGGGCGCGGCGCGCGGCCAACGCCTCCGCCATTGGCAGTGCTTCGCAATCGATTGAGACGCCGATGTCCCCTAAGTGTCGGCAGACGGCGCCCGGTCAACCTCTCGCAATCGTCTACTTGCTGCTGATAGGGCCGGCCGTGGCGCTGGCGTCGGCGATCCTGCTCGAACGCGACTTTGTCGCCGAAGGATTTTTGGACGGTGGCCGCGCGATGGTCACCGCGCATCGCGGCGGGCCCAAACCTGCGCCGGAGAACAGTCTGGCGGCCCTCTCGCTCGGACTAGAGGCCGGCGCTGATTTTGCCGAGTTCGACGTGCAACTAACCGCCGATGGCCAGGTGGTGCTGATGCATGACCGCGATCTGCGCCGCATGACAGGGGACGCGCGCGATGTCGCCGACATCACACTCGCCGATCTACAGGGCTTGCGCTTGCGCGCCGGAGTCGAACCAACCGAAGAACGCGCGCCGACGCTCGATCAATTCATCGCCGGCTGCGACGATCGCGTTCGGCTGAATATCGAGTTGAAAGATTTTGGTCGCAGCGAAGGCCTGGCGACGGCCGTACTCAATACGCTCCGCGACAAACAGTTTGTCGGTCGCGCGGTCATCACCAGCTTCTCTTTGGAGCCACTCGCCGAGTTGCGCGCGGCCGAGCCGAATCTTCCCCTGGGCGTGATCCTCTCGGCGACACGCGGCGACGTCACGCAGTTGCCGGTCAATCTATTGAGCGTCAATCACCGCCTGGCAAATGGCGACCTGGTTCGCCGCGCTCATCGCCAAGGGCAGCAGGTCCATGTTTGGACCGTAAACGACCGAGAACTCGCGTTCCGCTTGCTCGATATCGGCTGCGACAATCTGATCACTAGCGATCCGGCGCTGATGCGCGAAGTCGTCGACTGGCACGCTGGGCTCAGCGACGTGTCGCGAATGCTACTGCGCCTGCGCCGCTGGATGCGCGAGTAGTCGATCAGCGACCGAGAATGAAAAAGCATCTTTGCCACAGAGGGCGCCGAGGTACGAGACGGGAAGGCCGCAGTCCTCTCCCTCTCAGCGCCCTCTGTGGCAAAACCTTCTTCGTCAGGCTTCTCGGCAGTCAATCCAATAAATCTGTTGACAGACTGCGATTCCGAATGTAATTTACCATTTAGTTATTTAACCATAAGGTGTTCTACGCATGGTTGCCGCCGACACGCTAAGCGCCACGTTCGCCGCCCTGGCCGATCCCACGCGCAGGGCAATTTTGAGCCGACTCTCGCGGGGGGAAACCTCGGTCAGCGAGCTGGCGAAGCCGTTCGATATGAGCCTGCCAGCCGTGACCAAGCACCTCAAGGTGCTGCAACGGGCCGGGCTGATCACGCAGGGGCGGCAGGCCCAGTGGCGACCGTGTCGACTGGAGGCAAAGCCGCTGGCAGACATAGCGGATTGGGTCGAGCAGTATCGCAAGTTCTGGGAGGCGCGGCTCGACCGCCTCGAAGACTATCTGCAAACACTCCAAGCAACGGAGAAAAAGCGTGGCCGCAAAAAGAAGTGACGCCGGAAGCGAATCCGATCGGGCTGCCGACAACGAAGCCGATCGTGAAATCATTGTCTCGCGAGTCGTCAGCGCTCCGCGCGAGCTCGTCTATCAAGCTTTTACCGATCCGCAGCACGTGGGGCTGTGGTGGGGGCCGGACGGCTTCACGAACACGACTTACGAGATGGACGTTCGTCCCGGCGGCGTATGGCGTTTCATGATGCACGGCCCGGACGGCAAGGACTGGCCAAACAGGATCGACTATCTCGAAGTCGTGAAGCCGGCGCGCCTGGTCTACAACCACGGCGGCGACGACGGCGCCGAAGTTGATCCCTTCGCATTCCACGTCACCGTTACGTTCGATGAACTGGGCGACCGAACCAAGGTTACCATGCGCAGCCTGTTTCCGACGAAGGAAATGCGCGATCAGGTCATCCGTGAGTTCGGCGCCCTGGAAGGCGCGAATCAGACACTGAACCACCTGGAAGAATATCTCAAGACGATGTAACCGCTCGTTTCCGAAATCGGTTTGTAACTTCTCCACGCACGAGAGATACAAAAAATGCCTACCACCAATAGCTCGACGTTTGCGTTGTCGTTGCCATCGGACCTTGAGATCCGCATCACGCGCGTTTTTGACGCGCCTCGTGAGTTGGTTTTCGAGGCCTGGACTCGCCCGGAGCATCTTTCGCGCTGGTGGGGTTGCGACGACATGACGATGACCACGTGCGAAATGGACGTTCGCCCCGGCGGCGCCTGGCGATACGTGGTCCGAATGCCCGATGGCCAAGAGTGGGGCTTTCACGGCGAGTACCAGGTGATCAACCGGCCTCACAAACTGATCTACACGTTTGTGTACGAGCCCTACCCGGATCATCCGGCCGTGGTCACGATGGAACTCGAAGACCTCGGCGGCAAGACTCGCTTCACCGAAACGACGCGGCATGAATCCATCGAAGGTCGTGACGGGCACTTGCAAGCAGACATGGAAAAGGGCGCCGCCGAAAGCCTCGACCGCCTCAGCGAGTTCCTGGCAACGATTGGTTAGGCGCTCTTTTTGCAAACGCGTCAGCAACGATCACTCAGACACCAAATAGCACTTCTGCATGTTCGGGGAGCCACAAAAATGACGAATCAATCCGCGACTAAATCGCCGGCGGCGGGCGAGGTCTTGATCACTCGCGTGTTCGATGCGCCGCGAGCACTGGTCTTTCGAGCCTGGACAGATCCTGAGGGCTTGCCGCAGTGGTACGCGCCGCACGGCTGCACGATTGAGTACCGGCGACTCGATATCCGCCCCGCCGGAGAGTTTCTGTCCTGTATTCACACGCCCGACGGGCATCAGTGCTGGTGCAAGGGGGTGTACCATGAGATCGTCGCGCCGGAACGAATTGTCTATAGTATGCTGATCGCCGACGCGGCAGGAAACACGATCGGCCCGGTCGAGGCCGGCATGGACCCCGACTGGCCGCGCGAGACGATCGTCACCGTGACGTTTGTCGAGGAACAAGGAAAAACCCGCCTGACGCTGCGGCAAACCGTGGCTGAATCGATCGCCCGTCGCACCGGCGCGCACCCGAGTTGGTTGCAGATGCTCGATCGCCTGGCGGAGCGTTTGGCCAGCACAACAAACTAGATTTCGCTCGCCGCTGCCTCGGCTGCCGCAACGGAGTGAATCACAACAGAAAGGACTAACGATGGCAACTACTCCGGCCCCAACGCCAAGCCCAGCTCCAGCTCCCGCTCCGCGTAAAGGATTGGGTGTTGGCAAAACAATTGCCATCGGGCTGGTTGTCCTGATCGCGGTCCTCGTTGGTTTCATTGCCACGCGACCGGCGGAATTCCGCGTGGAGCGAACGGCGCAATTGAATGCGCCGGCAGACGTCATCTTTCCGCTGATCGATAATCTGCACAATTGGCCAGCCTGGTCTCCGTACGAGAAGCTCGATCCCGAGATGAAGAAGACGTTCGAAGGACCAGAGGCCGGCGCTGGGGCAAGTTACGGTTGGGATGGCAACAGCCAGGCCGGCGCGGGCATGAAGCTGGCGTTTACTCGGCCCTTTGAGTCGGCCTGCCAGATAAAGTTCCGCCTCGTGCCAGATTCTGGAGGAACCAAAGTCACTTGGAGCATGGTGGGCGAGAACAATTTCATCGGCAAGGCCATGTGCCTGGTGATGGACATGGACCAAATGATTGGCAAGGACTTCGAAGAAGGTCTGGCCTCGCTCAGCAAAGTGGCGCAAGAGAAGACGCCGGCTGGCAACTGACAAAACGCGACGCGGTCCAGCCAAGGTGGACGGCGTCCAGGAGAACTGCATAGTCCGGGGACTGGCTCATTTTTCGTCGAGAAGATATTCGGTTGCCGAGAAATCGTTGGCCGAAAACACGTGCCTGACCCCTTGCTTCAAGACTTTACAATCCTCGTGTGACTGCGTCTGCACAAAGACGATTGCCGTCGCCAGGGCAATGCGTAGAATGCTGCCGAGCATTTTCAGCACGGGCAAGAATGCCCTTCCGCGAAAGGAGCACTCCATGGCGACGGCGCCGCAGACCTCGACCGCGTCCAAGGTTATGTACTGGAGCGGCTGGGTCGTCACGATTCTACCGGTGTTTGTCCTGACGATGAGTGGCGTCATGAAGCTCGCTCAGCCGGCAGGGATGGCGGCAGACATCGAAAAGCTCGGCTGGACGATGCGGCTGATGGTTCCGCTGGCGATCATCGAGCTCGGTAGCGCCTCGCTCTATCTGATTCCGCAAACTTCGGTGCTTGGCGCCATTCTGGTGACAGGGTATCTCGGCGGCGCCACGGCAACGCACATGCGAATTGATGATCCACTGATGAATATCGTTGCGCCGGTGATCATTGGCGCGCTCGCCTGGCTAGGGCTTTTTTTGCGCGACTCGCGGATTCGAGAATTGATTCCAGTGCGCTTCTGACATGGAACAAATCGGCGATTGCAGAAACAGCGTCGAATCTTAGCCCGACGGGAGTGCGAGGCTCCCGCCGAGCAACGAAGCGCGCACGACAAAGACCTCTTAGACAACGGCACAAGGCACGAAGAACCCGCGACTAGCGCCTAGCGGCTCACCGCGGTGTTTCGCAATTCACGAACCAGGGGATGCCGAACTTATCGGTCACCATGCCAAAGCGCTTCGCCCAGAATGTTTCCTGGATTGGCATCTGGACTTCGCCCCCTTCGGCCAACGCCGCGAAGACGCGATCGGCCTCGGCCGGCTCAGGCACGCCGATCGCTACGCACAACCCAATCGGCTTGTGGTAATGCTCCGGCGGCGCGTCCGAGCCCATTAGCATTTGGTCGCCGACCGACAACCGGGCGTGCATGATCTTGTCCTGCCAATCGGCAGGCGTTTGCCCCGCCATCGGCGAGTCGCCGTGCGTTATCATCATTTCGATCTTGGTGTTGAACGTCTGGGCGTAAAACTTGAACGCCTCGGCGCAGTCGCCATTGAAGTTGAGGTAGGGGGTGAACCGCATAGTAAACCTCGCTTGTAATAAAGAACTCGATCGCCTCGATGATTGACTGGAACCGGTGGCGCCGGCCGCTGAAGCTTTGCCTCTACCAGAAAGACGAGTGAGGCGACAGCAATTCGACAGTCGCGCGAAAGGTTTTTCCGTGAGCTGCGTCGCGGCGCGCCGGGACTAGCCTTGGGCTTTACGTCAACAACGGCAAGTTGCGCCAAGAACCGTGTGGATTGCGCCGCTCCGCTAGCGGACGTTGGCTTGGTCGCGCGTGGCTCAAAAAATCCCGCGGATCACTTCCCCCGTGCTCGCCGGCAGGGGCCGGCCGAGGCGGTCGTGGATCAGCGTTTCGGGCGAGACGCCCAGCGCGTGGAGGATGGTCGCGGTGAGATCTTGCGGTTCGTGTCGCCCGTCTTTCGGGTGGCCGCCCAGCGCGTCCGACGCGCCAATGGCCTGCCCGCCGCGCACGCCGCCGCCGGCCAGCGCCGCCGAGAAGACATAGCCCCAGTGGTCTCGGCCGGCCATGCTGTTGATCTTCGGGGAGCGGCCAAATTCGGACATCCAGACGATCAGCGTTTCGTCGAGCATGCCGCGCTGGTGCAGATCCTCAAGCAGCGCCGAATATGCCTGGTCCATCGGCGGCATCAGCGCGGTCTTCAAACGCGAGGCGTTTTCCGAGTGCGTGTCCCAGACCGGGTTGACGTCTTTATCTTCTTTGCCACGCGGCCAGTTGACATGCACCAGGCTCACGCCGGCCTCGATCAACCGCCGGGCCAGCAACACGCTTTGTCCAAAGCGATGCCGGCCGTAGCGATCTCGGACCGCGGCCGGTTCTTGATCAAGCGCGAAGGCTCGGCGTGCTTGTGGCGAACGCAGCAGATCGAACGCCTGTTGATTCAACCCACCCCAGCGCGGCAGCGGACTGGTCCGCTCGACCGTGTCCATGTGGCGATTGACTTGCTGCACGAGTGACCAGCGCTGGTCGAAACGCACCGGCGGAACCTCGGCCGGGAGCATCAGACCGGGCACATCAAAGTTCGCCGCGCTTGGATCGCAGTGCATCACCCAGGGATCGGCCGTTTTGCCGAGGAAGCCACCGTCCTGGCCGGGCCAGGGGATCCCGCCGGTGTTCCAGATATGATCTGGCAGCACGACCGACGACGGCAGGGCCTGGCCGCTCGCGCGCAATTGTTGGACGAGCGTCCCTAAGCACGGAGCGTCATTCGGCGCTCCGGGGCGTGCGTTTTCGGAATTCGTTGGCGAGTGGGGCCGCCCGGTCAACATCCAGTAACCGCTCGATGAATGGGCGTTGTCGCCGGTGCTCATCGCACGCAGCGCCGCGATCTTGTCAGTCAGCCCGGCGGTCAGCGGCATCAACTCGCCCACCGAAAGTCCCGGCGTTTTTGACGCAATCGGCTTCAGGTCGCCGCGGACTTCTTGCGGAGCGTCTGGCTTGGGGTCCCAAGTCTCGTGCTGCGGCGCTCCGCCGATCATGAACAGGACGATGCAGTTCTTGGCGCGGCCAAAACCGGCGTCGGCGGTCGCCGTGGTGGCGGCGCTCGCTTGCCGCGCTTGCCAGAGTTGCGGCAGCGACAGCCCGGCCAGCGACAAGCCACCAGCGCGCAACCACTCGCGACGGCCAATGCCGTCGCAAAGTCGAACCGGGGCATCGTGAAAAGAAAGCATGTTCGGGGGCGGCGGGGTGCGTGGGCGGGGGCGGCCCGGATTGTACCGCGCCGAACGGGAAGTCGGTAATGTTTTATGGGCAGAGGTCGAAGGCCGAGTTGCGGGAGCGCGAGGGCTCCCGCCGAGCCGCGAAGTGGTTCGGGCGTAGGAAATACGAAAACACGCCGAACCCGCGGCTAGCGTCGTGCGGCTCACGTCACACGCGTTTTCTGGACCCTCGCTGGCCGGATAGGTATAGTCGATAGATATGCCCGCCGCGGGACGCGCGAGCGTTCGTCCCGACCATCCCACCTCACGATCCAGAGCAGGAGCGGTTCCATCGTCCGCCCTCAGCTTTACACTCTGCTGATTCGATTCGCGCGACCGATGCGCATTTTGTCTGCGCTCATAGCAATTGCCGCAGGTTCGGTCGCCACGGCCGCGGAACCTGAAGCGACAAAGCCGACTCCCGCGGTCAATGACCCCACGACCGACGCCGCGAACCTCGAATTCTTCGAAAAGCAAGTTCGACCACTCCTGGTCGAGCGTTGCGGCGAGTGCCACATCGGAGCCAAAACAAAGGGGGGCTTCCGACTCGACTCGCGCGAGCACGCCGTGGCCGGTGGCGACACTGGCGCGGCGATCGTCCCCGGCAAGCCCGACGAGAGCCTGCTTATTGACGCCATCCGCTATGGCTCGACGTATCAAATGCCCCCCAAGGGCAAGCTGCCGGACGAAGAAGTCGCCACACTGGTCGAATGGGTCAAGCGAGGCGCTCCTTGGACCAAGTCGTCGACTCCCGTCGCGACGAACGCGGCCGCGCCGGCGTTCGATTTTGAGCAGCGGTCGAAGCATTGGTGCTTTCAACCACTCGCTGCCGCCCGGCCGCCCGAAGTGAAGGATGCGGCGTGGCCAGCCGGCAGCATCGATCGCTTCATCCTGGCCGGGCTCGAAGCCAAGGGCTTTACCCCCGCGCCGCCTGTCGAAAAACGGGCCTGGCTCCGCCGTGTGACGTACGACTTGATCGGACTGCCGCCGACGCCCGCGGAAATGGCCGCGTTTCTGGCCGACGAAACCCCGCAAGCGTTCGAGCGCGTTGTCGATCGGCTCCTCGCTTCGCCGCACTATGGCGAGCGCCGCGCCCGGCAATGGCTCGACCTGGCGCGTTTTGCCGAGACTTATGGTCACGAGCACGACTACGAAATTCCGCGAGCGTTCGAATATCGCGACTATTTGATTCGCGCCTTCAACGCGGATTTGCCGTACGACCAACTCGTGATCGAGCAACTCGCGGGCGATCTGCTCGACGAACCGAGACGTCATCCGACCGAGCGGTTCAATGAGTCAATTCTGGGCACGGCGTTTTACTTTGTGGGCGAGGGGGTCCATTCGCCCGTCGATGTCCGCAAGGATGGCGCCGATCGGGTTGACAATCAGATCGACGTCTTGGCTAAGACGTTTTTAGCGCTGACGGTCAGTTGCGCCCGTTGCCACGATCACAAGTTCGACGCGATCCGCCAACAGGATTACTATGCCCTGGCTGGGTATCTACGCAGCTCGCGCTATCAACAGGCGTACATCGATGACGACAAGGACTTTCTGGCCGTGCGTGACGCGATCTGCGCTGCCCGCGGACAAGAGTTTGATCAATTTAGAATCTTTGCCGCCAGCGGTCTCTCGAAGCGGACAGAGCGACTCGCCGGCTGGCTGACCGACCCGGCTCGCGCGCAGGACGACGCCTGGAAAGCTACGCTCGCTGACGCCGCGGGGCAGAGCGACCACTTGTTCCACGCTTGGGCGACGTTGACGAAGGGCCCGGCCGACATCTCGGAGGAGGAGTTTGTCCGCAGGCGGGACGAAACAATCGCGCGGCTCTCGAAAAAAACCGCGGGCGACGTTTTTGCTGACTTCGACGGAGCCGATTTTGGCGGCTGGATTGCCACCGGCAGAGCGTTTGGAACAGAACCGGTGGCGCCTGGCGATCTGGTCCGGGCCGATGGGGCCGTGGGTGGAGATTCGCTCCGGCCCGGCTTGCGACCGGCAGGTGTTTCGGCGGCGCACAGCGGGCGATTGGCGCTCAAGTTGCGCGGCGCGCTCCGCTCGCCGACCTTCACGATCACGCAGCCCAAGATCCACTACCGGCTCTGGGGAACGAGCGGACAGGTTCGCTTGATCGTCGACGGTCTGCAATTGATTCAGGATCCGATTTACGGCGGACTGAAGTTCGCCTCCGGACCAGAAAAGCCCCATTGGCACACGCAAGACGTCAGCAAGTGGATCGGTCACCGAGCGTACGTCGAGTTGATTGACGACGACGACGGGTACATGGCGCTCGATCGCGTGGTCTTCTCGGGAGGCGGCACGCCTGACTCGCCTGCCAATCCGATGATTCTCGCTATGTTGCAGAGCGCGGCGCCCAAGAACGTCGGCGAGTTGGCCAACGCTTACGGCAATGCGTTGCATCAGGCGATCGTTCGCACGACCGGCGGAGTGATGAAGCCGGCCGATCCGGAGAATGCATTGATCGCCGGGCTGATCGCTTCTCTGGTGGCCACGATGGAACTCTTGGATCTCCCGCCCGAGTTCGTTCAAGCGGAACGAAAAAGTTTGCAGCGGCTGGCCGAGAGGACGCAAGAGCGAGAGAGCCTGGCGGCGAAGGTTCCGCCTTCTCGCCAGGCGTTGGCCATGGCGGCGGGCACGCCCGAGGACGAGCGTCTGTTCATTCGTGGCAACCACAAGACACTGGGCGACGTTGTCCCGCGCCGCGGCCTGGAAGTGCTGGGCGGAGCGAAAGGTCCGGCGCCGAAGGACAACTCAGGCCGGCTCGAGCTAGCGCGCAGCCTGGTCGACGGGAACAATCCGCTGGCGCCGCGCGTGATCGCCAATCGGCTTTGGCATTGGCATTTCGGTCGCGGGATCGTGCCATCGACCGACGACTTTGGCGTAATGGGTCAAACTCCGACGAATCCGGAATTGCTCGATTGGCTGGCCGGAGAGCTGATCCGCCAGAAGTGGTCGCTCAAGGCAATCGATCGGCAGATCGTGTTGTCGAGCGCGTACCGGATGAGTGAGCATGCGTCGCCCGCAGCGCTCGCGGCGGATCCTGAGAATAAACTGTGGAGTCACCGCCCGCGCCGGCGGTTGGATGCTGAAAGTATTCGCGACGCGGTGCTGGCCGTATCGGGTCGGCTCGATCGCACCATGTTTGGGCCGGGCGTGGCGCCACATCTGACAGAGTTCATGGCCGGTCGCGGCAAGCCGACGACGTCGGGACCACTCGATGGCGCAGGCCGCCGCAGTATCTACATCAACGTTCGCCGAAATTTTTTGACGCCGATGTTGTTGGCGTTCGATTATCCCACGCCGTTTACCACGATCGGACGTCGTGGGACTTCGAACGTGCCGGCGCAGGCGTTGACGATGCTCAACAATCCGCTGGTCGCCGAGCAGGCGGAGCTATGGGCGCGGCGCGTTTTAGCCGAAAACTCAGAACCACGCGAGCGCGTTGCGCAGATGTACGCCGAGGCATTTGGCCGGCCGCCGACCGCGGCCGAGCAAGAGTCGGTCGCCACGTTTTTGGCCGAGCAATCGAGCCATTATCCGCCGAGCGAGCCACTGCGCGCCTGGGCGGATTTAGCGCACGTGTTGTTGAACACCAAGGAGTTTATTTTCATCGAGTAGGGTACGCACCCCGTGCGTACCCTACGAAAACCGCCCATTTGTTATGCACTGTCGCCGTTTTTTGAATTCGCCGTATAGCCGCCGAGAAATGCTCGCGCGCTGCGCCAATGGTTTTGGCGCGGTCGCGCTGGCGGCACTGTTGGGCGATGGCGATCTGGCGAGCGGCGCTGTTGCGGAGAATGCCAGCAGCATCGACGGGGCGGATCCGCTTGCCGTGCGGCCGCGGCATTTTCCGGCCAAGGCGAAGCGGGTGATTTTTTTGTTCATGGATGGCGGACCATCGCAGGTCGATACGTTCGACCCCAAGCCGCGATTGACCAAGGAACACGGTCAGCCGATCAAGATGGCGGTCGAGCCGACGCAGTTCGACAACGTCGGCGCCGTGCTGGGCTCGCCCTGGAAGTTCCAGCAGTATGGCCAAAGTGGCATTCCGGTCAGCGATCTCTTTCCGCACGTCGCCACTTGCGTGGATGATCTGGCGGTGATCCGCTCAATGACGTCGAACTTTTCCGAGCACACGGCCGCCAACTACTTCATTCACACCGGCAGCGGCCAGCAGGGCCGTCCCAGCATGGGCGCCTGGACGACGTACGGCCTCGGGAGCGAAAGCCGCGACCTACCCGGCTTTGTGGTCCTTAACAGTGGCATGATTCCGCCGGGCGGCCTCGATTGCTTCGGCAGTGGATTCCTGCCGGTCGCGTATCAGGGTTCGTCCTTTCAACGCGGCGCACAGCCCGTGGCTGACGTCTCGCCGCGCGAAACACGCCCCGAGTTGCAACGCGCGAAGCTTAGGTTGATGAGCGATCTCGATCGCCAGCTTGCGAACTCGGCGCCGCGCAATGACGCGCTCGAAGGCGTCATTGCCAATTACGAGTTGGCGTATCGCATGCAGACGAGCGTGCCGGAACTGGCCGACGTGAGTCGAGAGACGGCGGCTACGCATCGTTTGTACGGACTCGACGATCCGCAGACAGAAGTCTTCGGGCGGCAATGTCTGTTGGCGCGGCGCTTGATCGAGCGCGGCGTGCGGTTCGTCGAGCTGCTTTGCCAGAATCTTGGTTTCGACCGCTGGGATCAGCACGCCAATTTAAAGGAGGGCCACGCGAAAAACGCGCTGGCGACCGATCGCCCGATTGCCGGCTTGCTGAAGGATCTCAAAGCCCGTGGGCTGCTGGAGGAAACGCTCGTCGTCTGGGGAGGCGAATTCGGCCGCACTCCCATGGCGCAAGGGAGCGACGGCCGCGACCACAACCCATTCGGTTTTTCGATGTGGTTGGCCGGCGGCGGCGTCCGCGGGGGAACCATTCATGGCGAGACCGACGAGTACGGCTACCACGCAGTTCAGGACAAGGTGCACATCCACGACCTCCACGCCACAATGCTCCACTTGCTGGGCATGGACCACAGACGCCTAACGTACCGCTTCGGTGGGCGCGATATGCGTCTGACCGATGTGCATGGCGAAGTTGTGCGACAGATACTGCTGTAAACCATTGTGCGTAATTAACTTGCGTAATCTCAATTCCTTCTCCCTGGGGAGAAGGTGGCGATCGTCAGGTCGTCGGATGAGGGCTGGCGCCGCGTAGTTTGTGACCATTTAACGGCAACGTTCAAACGCGCTTTCTTCCCTCACCATAACCCTCTCCCGGGGGGAGAGGGGATGGCGCTTTTCACGTTGCGTTATTGCGCCGAAGTCTCATCTTGCACTCTACATATGCCGTTCGTAGAATACCTACCGTTCGGTATACGGCTCACGGATGACGTACTTTATTCGTTCGCGTCCTAAACATGTGCGCTGAAATCGTCTCGAATATTGCTGCGGCTGAGCCAGAGCGGGCTGAAATCCCCACGCGTATTGTTCGCGCGGCTGCGCACTTGTTCGCGACCGAAGGCTACGACGCCACGAGCGTGCGACATATTGTCGAAGCGGCTTCGGTCACCAAGCCGACCCTCTATTACTACTTCGAAAGTAAAGAGGGCCTCGCCCGCGCGCTCCTCACGGCGCCAATCGGTCGACTTTCCGTGACACTCGATTCGATTGTCAACGGACCAGCGCCAGCGAACGAAAAACTGGCGGCGGTGATCGACGAGCATTTCAAGCTTTGCCACGACGATCCAGACACGGCGCGTTTTGCGTACGCCCTGTTCTTTGGTCCGCGCAGCTCGAAGTTGGCCGTCGAGTTAGCTGACCTGGGGCTATTGCTGGCCGAGAGCGTTCACAAAGTCATCTGCTGCCTGGCGGATGAACAGGTGATTGAAGCCGATCGCATCGAAGAGTGCACCGCGGCCACGCGCGGACTGATTTGCATTTACACCATGGACTTCCTGTACCGGGATTTGGTCCTACCCGCCGAACTCTCGCAGCGTTTGGTGGCTGACTTATTACAAGGTTTTGGGCGACGGCGCACCGCAACGGGCGCCAAGGTTGAGAGGAATTAATTCGTATGCAGTCGTTCTTGCGATATTCCGTCCCGCTCGCCGCAGTTTTCGCTACGGCCATAACGGGTTGCTCGCATAAAGAGTCCGAGGCGCCAAAGGCCGAGGTCGCGCCGCAGGCCGTGGCGGTCACGGTGGCGACCGTCGAACGCCGCAGTCTGGAATCGACGATTGACGTCGTCGGCACACTCAAGGGCTGGGAAGACGTCAAAGTCGGCGCCCAAAAGGGTGGCCGCGTCATCAAAATCATGCACGAAGTGGGCGATCGGGTGAAGCCGGGCGAGCCGCTCGTCGAGCTCGAAACCACGAACGCAGAACTTCAAATCCAACAGTCTGAAAAGCGGCTGGCGTCCGAATTGGCCAAGCTCGGCCTGACCGAAGTCCCGCAAGGCGAATTCAATGTCAACGCGCTGCCGTCCGTCGTGCAAGCCCAGGTGGCCGTCGATCGCGCCAAGCAAAAGTACAGTCGCGAGCAGCAACTCAGCGAACGGAAGGTCAACACCGTCGAGTCAATGCAAGAAGCCGAGTTCAACCTGCGCGACGCGAAAGCCCATCTCGACAACACCATCCTCACGGCGCATTCCACCTTGGCCGCAGCGATGGCCACGCAGATCGAAATTGCCGTCGCTCGGCAGGCGCGGGCCGACATGGTCGTGCGGGCGCCCCATCCTTCGAAGCTGCCGGACGGCTTTAAAGAGACTGTCGAATACGCAGTGATTCGCCGCGCAGTCTCGGCCGGTCAGATGATTCGCGAAGGAGAAGAAGTGGCGGAGTTGATCATGGACAACCCGCTGCGAATGTGGGCCAACGTGCCGGAGCGATTCAGCCGAGACGTGGCGACCGGCCAGCCGGTGCGATTGGTTGTCGCTTCGCAGCCAGACAAGACTTACATGGGAACCATCACCTGGGTGAACCCGGCAGTCGACACCGCCAGTCGCACGTTCCAGGTCGAAGTCTCCGTGCCGAATGATGAGCGCGAACTAAGGCCGGGCGGATTTGCCAAGGCATCGATTGTCACGCGCGAAGACGCCGATCAGGTCGTGGTGCCATCCGAGGCAATCATTCGCTTTGCGGGCGTCACTAAGATCTTCGTTGTGCAAGACGGCAAAGCTCGATCTGTCCCGATCGAGGCCGGATTGGAACGTGCTGGTTGGGCCCCGGTGCGTGGCGCCGTCGCCGTGGGAGCGCAGGTCGTGATGACCGGCCAATCGCGCTTGGCGGACGACACCATCGTCACGGTCCGCAGCGCCGCCGAGGCGAGCCCATCGCCCGTGGGCGAGACAGCGCCGATTACGCCGGCTTCGTCGACGAGCGCGCCGCCCGCCGCTACGACTGCCCGTCCTGGCACAGACGCCAAGGCCGGCGGTTAATTAGACACTTACGCTTCTCGGTTCCGAGCGCCCGATGAATATTTCTGAAGTCTGCATTCGTCGCCCTGTCTTCACTTGGGTGCTGGTCGCCTCGCCGGTGGTGTTGGGAATGCTGTCGTATTTCCGCATGGGAGTCGACTTGTTTCCCAACGTTGACTTTCCGGTTTGCGCGATTACGACCACGTTGCCCGGGGCCAGCGCCGAAGAAGTCGAGACGACGGTCACGAAGGTGATCGAAGACGCCATCAATACCGTTTCGGGCGTTGACGCCATCCGCTCGGTTAGCTCCGAAGGCATCTCGATCGTCACCGTACAGTTCTTGTTGTCCAAAAACGGCGACGTGGGCACGCAAGAAGTGCGCGACAAGGTAGGGTCAGTGCGCGCGCTGCTGCCCAAGGGGACGGAATCGCCGATCGTCGACCGGTTTGAAACCGATGCGATGCCGATCATGACGATCGCCATTTCCGGTCGGCGCGATCTGCGCGAAGTTACGGAGCTCGCGCGTAAACAAATCAAGGAACAGTTGGAAACGGTCAGTGGCGTCGGCGCCGCCACATTGATTGGCGGTCGCACCCGCGCGATGAACGTCACGGTCGACACCGACAAGCTAGTGGCCTATCGTCTCTCGATTGACGACGTCCGCACGGCGCTCGAACGGCAGAACCTGGAAGTGCCGGGCGGCCACTTTGACCAAGGCCCGCGAGAGATGGTCGTCCGCACCCTGGGCCGGATCAGCACGGCGGGCGAGTTCAACGAGCTGATTGTCGCCAATCGCGATAGCTATCCGATCCGCATCAAGGACATTGGCTACGCCGAAGACGCCGTCGAAGAACCACGTTCGATGGCCCGGCTCGATGGCCAGGCCGCGGCCAGCGTAATGGTGCAAAAACAGTCCGGCACCAACGTCGTCAAAGTCACGGACGCAGTAAAAGCCAAGCTCGAAAAGATTCGCGCCGCGCTGCCGCAAGACGTGAAGGTCGAAATCATTCGTGACCAGTCACGATTCGTGAAAAAGTCGATTGAGGAAGTCAAATTCCACTTGTTGTTAGCCGCTGGCCTGGTTTCGGCGACGATCCTGCTCTTCATCCGCGACTGGCGGACGACGATCATTGCGACACTGGCGATTCCAACGTCGATCATTCCGACGTTCGCCTTCATGTACTACATGGGCTTTACGCTCAACAACATCACCATGCTGGGTTTGATCCTGGCGATTGGCATCGTGATCGACGACGCCGTGGTGGTTCACGAGAATATCTTCCGGCATATGGAAGAACACGGCCTGCCGGCGATGGAAGCCGCCCGGATCGGCACGCGCGAGATCATCCTGCCGGTGTTGGCGACCAGCCTCTCGCTGGTGGTGATCTTTCTGCCCCTGGCCTTTATGGGTGGCGTGGTCGGAAGATTCTTCTCCAGCTACGGCCTGACCGTGGCGTTTGCGATTGTGATGAGCCTGTTCGTTTCGTTCACACTCACGCCGATGCTCTGCAGCCGGTTCCTTAAGCTCGATCCGTCCGAAATCGGCCACGCCAAAAGCAAATCTGGATTCATCTACAGAATCGTCGATGGCGCCTATGGTGGTATCCTGCGTTTCGCGCTGCGGTTCAAGTTCCTGGTGGTCATCGCCACGATCCTCGTGATTCTCAGCACCGTTCCCATCGGCGGAATCATGGAGCTGGCCCTGATTCCGCGTGACGACCAGAGCGAATACGAAGTTCATCTCTACACGCCGGAAGGCTACTCGCTGCAACGCACCGACGAGGTAACCAAAGAGTTGGAAGATCGCCTCTGGAAGCTGCCTGGCACAACGCACGTGTTTACGTCAATTGGCAGCACCAGCCGCAACGCCAAAGGGCAGGGATCCGTCACCGAGGCCTCGATCTACGTCCGCATGAAGGAACTGGACGAACGCGAATATTCGCAGTTCTATGTGCAGTCAGAAGCGCGTAAATTGCTGGAAGACTACCCAGATCTTCGTGGCAGCGTGAACGACGTCTCGCCGTTCCAGGGAGGCGGTCGCGCGCAGATTTTTCAGGTCGAATTACAGGGACAAAACCTCGATAAGCTCGCCGGATACTCCGACGAATTGATGAGTCGCTTGCGTAAAAAAGGAGGCCTTTCGGACCTCGACACCACGCTCGCGCTGCGGAAGCCGGAGTTGCAGGTAATCGTCGATCGAGAGCGCGCGAGCGACCTCGGCATTTCGCTTGGCACGGTGGCTGACACCATGCGAATTCTCGTTGGCGGCATGGCCGTCTCGGTCTTCCGCGACGCCGGCGAACAGTACGACGTTTGGCTGCGAGCGCAACCAGGAGACCGATCAAGTGCGCAAGATTTGTACGGCCTGTCGATTGCCTCGCCGTCGGTCGGCCCGGTGTCGCTATCAAGTATTGCGCGACTGGCCGAAGAACGCGGGCCGAGTCAGATCGAGCGCAAGGATCGCCAGCGGTTGGTCACGGTGTTGGCGAACCCCGAAGGGATCTCGCTGGGCGAAGCGGTCGAACGAGCCAGTGGGGCGCTGAAGGAAATGGATCTGCCTCCAGAGTTTAGCTACAAGTTCGGCGGCCAGGCCGAAACGCTGGCAGAGACGGGCTACTACCTGATCATCGCGTTCGTGTTGTCGGTGTTGTTCATGTATTTGATTCTTGCGGCTCAATTCGAAAGCTGGTCGCAACCAATCGCCATCTTGATGGCGCTGCCAGTGACGATTCCGTTCGGAATGTTGTCGCTCGTGCTCGTCGATACACCGATGGATATTTACGCCATGTTCGGTCTGTTCATGCTCGTCGGGATTGTCAAGAAGAACGGCATTTTGCAGATCGACGCTACGAATCAACTACGCGAACGCGGCCTATCACGGCATGACGCCGTAATTGAAGCGAACCACACCCGCTTGCGCCCGATCTTGATGACTACCGTGATGCTAGTCGCGGCAATGGTGCCAATTGCGCTCGGCACCGGCCCTGGCTCCGGCGCGCGGGCCAGTATGGCCAAGGTAATCATCGGCGGTCAATCATTCTCGTTGCTGCTGGCGCTGATCGTCACGCCGGTCTTCTACGTCATGTTGGATTCGCTGGGCAACTTCATGTACCGCATCGGGATTCGCTTTGCGGTCGAACAGACGCCGATGCCGAACTCGCATGCGGCAGGAACAACAACGGTTGTCCCACCGCCCACGGGCAAGGCGACGTCAGACCATCGCACAGACCGCTTGGAAGAAGAGAGCGTGGTGTAGGGTAGAGTTTTGGTAGGGTACGCGCTCCGTGCGTACCAATGCCACGCGAATGGCGCCCCCCATCGAGCTTCGTTGGTACGCACGGAGTGCGTACCCTACGAGTTGAATCTTGCGCGCTGCTCTGCCCTCATCCGGCGACCTGTCGGTCGCCACCTTCTCCCGGCGGGAGAAGGGTTTGTTATTGCGCCTGTCTCAGCCGTTATTCTCGCCAACTTGCTGACTGCCACGGGTAGGACCTACAATATCGCAGGCGCCCGGTGGGGCGCTGTTGCACGCAAGTCTGTTGATGGTGTCAGAACAATCGATGGCAGAGGACTACTACAAGACACTCGAAGTGCCGCGCGAGGCGTCGCAAGCCGATATCCAAAAGGCCTACCGCCGTTTGGCGCGCAAGCATCATCCTGATCTGAATCCCGATGATAAAGCGGCCAAGAAGCGCTTCCAGGAAGTGCAGGCCGCTTTCGACGTCTTGAACGACCCCAACAAGCGCGAGCAGTACGACCGGTACGGCAGCGCGTTCGAAACGATGGGGCAAGGTCCGCCACCGGGCGCCGGCCACCCAGGCGGCCAAGGCAGCCCAGAGGACTTCGACTTCTCGCAGTTCTTCGGAGACCGCTTCGGCGGTGGCGAAGCAGGACGCGGCAGCGGGGGCTTCGCTGATTTCTTCAGCGAGATGCGCGGCGGCCGCGCCGGTGGGAGAAAGCGCGGCAAGCCAGGAAAGCAGCGCGGCGCCGATCTTGAAAGCGCCGTCGAGATTCCATTCAACATTGCAATCGTCGGCGGAGCGACAGACCTAAGTCTCAACCGTGACGGCAAGTCCGAGACGATTAGCGTCAAGATTCCGGCCGGGATCGAAGAAGGCAAGAAAATCCGCCTCCGCGGCCAGGGCGCCCCCGGCGCCAATGATGGTCCGCCCGGCGACATCCTGCTAACGATTCACATTGCGCCGCATCCCTACTTTCGTCGTCGTGGCGATGATCTCGACGTCCGCGTGCCGGTCACGCTGCTCGAAGCGGCTGAAGGCGCCAAGGTCGAAGTCCCCACGCCCAAGGGGACGGTGGCCCTGCGAGTTCCGCCTGGCACGTCTAGCGGCGCCAAACTGCGCATCAAAGGGCATGGCGTCACCCGCGCTGGTCAAACGCCCGGCGACTTGTATGCAGAGATCCAACTGATCATCCCCAAGCATTTCGATGAAGAGGATCTGAAGAAACTGCGCGAGGTCGACGCCAAACACGAAGTCCACCCGCGCCGCGAACTACGATGGTAGCCGAACTTGTCGTAGCATTGTTGGCGCAGATCGAAGCGCCGGTTCAAGCGCCAGTCAAGCTGGATCCCGTCACGCGCGGCCGACTGATGATGGCCCTGTTGGCGATCGCCGTGATGGGCGTCGGCATGATCGTGATGGTGATTCTAGGGGCTCGCATGGTGCGCCGCCGGTTGCGACTGCCGCCGATCGTCCATCACGAGACGCCATTGCCGCCGAAGCGCATCTTAAAACCGCGAATCGCCAGCGACGAAACAGGCGCGGAAGCAACCCCGGACCATGAAGACGATTATTGATACCGAGGCAGCGAATGGTCCGCTGCAAACGCTTTACGACCGCGTTTCCGGGGCTCCCGCTGGTCGCCCCTTGGCCATTTGCAGCCTAGGACTCACAAACGCTATGCCCGAGGCCTCGCTGCCGCCCGAGTATCGTCTACGGCGAAAAGTTGATTTCGATCGCGTTTACGCAGGCCGGCAGTCCCTGGCCGATGGCGTGTTGCGCATCATGGCGCTACCGGGCGAGTGCAATCACCCCAGATTGGGACTTTCGGTCTCGCGCCGTGTGGGCAACGCCGTGCGCCGCAACCGTTTTAAGCGACTACTGCGCGAGGCGTTTCGTCTTTCGCGCACGGAGTTGCCCCCATTGGATTTGATTGTGATCCCCATCTTTCGAGGCGAACCCGATCTGCAACTCATGCAGGACTCGCTGCGTCAGCTAGCACGCCGACACGCCAAGCGGCTGTCGCGGAAAGGCTCGCCGTGAAGGCATGCTGGCAGCTACTAGTGCGGGCGCCGGGCGAGGCCATGATCTTAATGGTCCGCGGCTACCAGTGGACCCTCAGCCCACTGCTGGGCCGCCAGTGCCGTTTTCAGCCGACGTGCAGCAACTACTTCATTGGCGCCGTGCGCAAGTACGGCGCGATCCGAGGGGCCTTCCGAGGGACGTTACGGATCTGCCGCTGCCATCCGTTTCATCCCGGCGGTTATGACCCGCCGTGACGGCCAAGACGAGCGCAGCCACTGCTAGCCGCGCACACTAACCCGTAGCGCAAGCGATTAGTCTTCCGCTTTCGTACCAGCCCGAAGCGCCAGCGAGGGTTCTTCGTATTCGTAACATTGGAGAGAGGAAGAGCCCTCGCTTGCGCTTCGGGTTGGTGTGCATGTTCCCATAAATTCCTTAAGTGGGCGCCGCCAGATCTGCTTGCATTGGCGCGTATTCCGAGCATTCGCGCAAGTTCCTCTTGACGCGTCCCTTATCAGGCCACTATCTTCCCGCCCCGATTCCCTTCTTTTCCCTTCTCAAGATTTTCTCTGAAGTGCTGTTCAGCACGGCTTGCCAGCGCGCGCATCATCGCGCCGTCGGTCAAGCAGGAGAATGTCTGACCGTGGACGGAGTGCTTTGGCATGAGGCCTGGCTCTTGGTTAATGGCGTTCTTGGCCGTGTTGGTGGCAACCAGTTGCTCCCAACCGTTCATCCGTTCCCAAAGTCCGGAACCGACAGGCGAAATCCCGCTCCCCAAAACCAAAACGGTGGGCGACTTTGCCGTGGCGTTTGGCATGTTTCCGGCCAAGGTCGAAGGCGTCGCCTGGGTGAACGACCTGCCGAACACCGGCAGCGATCCCGAACCCGGGCCGTACCGCGATCAGTTGCTTAGCGAGATGAAGTCGCTCAAGGTCCACAATCCCAACGGACTGTTGGCGTCGAACCGAGCATCGCTGGTGTTGGTGCGCGGATTCTTGCGACCTGGTATTCAGGAAGGCGATCACTTTGATATCGAAGTTCGCGTCCCGGGCCGTAGTGGCACGACCAGTCTAAGCGGTGGCTGGCTGATGCCGGCAAGACTGACTGAAATGGCCGTGCTCGGCGGAGCCGTTCGCGAAGGGCATGTCCTGGCCGTGGCGCAGGGACCGGTGCTGGTTGATCCCGGAACCGAAAAACAAGGCCAGGTCGCAGCCTGCCGTGGGCGCGTGCTGGGCGGCGGCGTTGCTCGCAAGAGCAGACCGCTGGCCTTGGTCTTGAAACCAGACCATCAGAGCGTCGCGGTGAGCGCGCAGATCGGCCAGGCGATCAACCGTCGCTTCCACACATTTGCCAACGGAGCCAAGCAGGGGGTCGCGAATCCGAAGGACGACGAACATGTCGATCTGATCGTCCACCCGCGTTACAAGGACAATGTCGAACGCTACATGAAGGTGATCCGCAGCATCGCCATGAAGGAGACACCGGGCGAGCAATCGACCCGGCTGGTGATGCTCGAAAAGGCGCTCATGGATCCGATCAATTCGCCCTGGGCGGCGCTACAGTTGGAAGCCATCGGCAAGGACGCCACGCCTGTTCTGATGAAGGGTCTGGAGTCAACCGACGCGGAAATTCGCTTCTACTCGGCCGAAGCGCTCGCGTACCTCGACGTCAAAGAAGCGGCGGCGCCGTTGGCCGAGGCCGCCCGCGAAGTGCCAGCCTTCCGTGCGTATGCCCTGGCCGCGCTGAGCGCCATGGAAGAATTCGCGGCCGGCGAAGCCCTACGAAATCTGCTCGAGCTGCCGAGCAATGAAACTCGTTATGGGGCCTTCCGGGCCCTGTGGGCGATGAACCCGCGCGACCCGCTGGTTCGTGGCGAAAAACTGGGCGATCAGTTCAGTTACCACGTGATTGATAGCATCGGGCCCCCGTTGGTCCACGTGACTCGCAATTATCGACCCGAGGTCGTGCTGTTCGGACAGGATCAGCGTTTCGAAACGCCCATGATCCTCGAAGCCGGTCGCAACATCATGGTCAATGGCAAGGACGATCGGGTTACGATCAGCCGGTTTGTCGCCAACGAGCCTGACCAGAAACGGGTTGTCTCGACCAGTGTCGACGAGGTGATTCGCGCCTTGGTCGAACTTGGCGCGACGTACCCGGATATTGTCCAGGTGTTGCAACAGGCGAAATCAAAGAACGCGCTATCGAGCCGCCTGGCGATCGACGCCGTGCCAAGCGGCGGCCGTAAATTCGACCGTAGCGCCTCGATGGAGGTCGCCGACGCCGCCAAGGCCGAGGACGCCGAGGGCAACACTGCAGGCGATGACGGTGACGCGCCGGAAGATCCGACCGGGGGCGCCGTGATTGTCCGCAATCCCCTGCCGGGCCTGTTTGATAGCGGACAAAAAACGCTCGACAAGGAGGAGGCCGAGGTAGACCGCCTCCCCCCCGCGGAGCCCAAGATCGACAAGCCGCGGTGGTCCATTCAGGATACAATGGATGGGATATCCTCCATGATCCCGGACGGATCGAACAAGTAACTTTATTGACTGCTGCGTGAGGAAAGCGACCGATCAGCGGACGACGTCGAAATCGTCAACGCAATCGACAACCTCCCCCGCGCAGACACCAATAACCCTCTGAATTGCAAATTTCGTCATGTTAAAGGCGCTGGAACTTGTTGGCTTCAAGAGCTTTGCCGACAAGACCCGTTTCGACTTTCCGCCCGGCATAACGGCCGTAGTCGGTCCGAACGGCTCGGGGAAGTCGAACGTCGTTGACGCCATCAAGTGGGTGCTGGGTGAGCAGAGCGTCAAGTCGCTGCGCGGCAAGGAGATGGCCGACGTCATCTTCAACGGCGCCACCGGCCGCACGCCGTTGAACTTCGCCGAGACAACCCTCACGCTCGACAACTCGTCGCGCCGGCTGCCGATCGACACCGCCGAAGTGCTGGTCACGCGCCGCGTCTATCGCAGTGGCGAGAGCGAGTATCTGCTCAACCGCCAGCCCTGCCGGTTGAAGGACATCCGCGACCTGTTCTCCGGCACCGGCGTTGCGACCGAGGCGTATAGCGTCATCGAACAGGGCAAAGTCGACGCGCTGCTACAATCTTCGCCACGCGAACGGCGATTGATCTTCGAAGAAGCGGCCGGGATCAGCCGCTTCAAAGCCAAAAAGAACGAGTCGCTGCGCCGCCTGGAGCGCGTCGACCAGAACCTGCTACGGCTCGGCGATATCGTCGCTGAAGTCGAGCACCGGTTGCGTCAGATTCGCTTGCAGGCCGGCAAGGCTCGCCGTTTTCAGGAATACACCGGCCGTTTGGAGCAACTCCGCACGCACGTTGGCCTGGCCGATTGGCGGGTGCTGGGCGAACAGCTTGCGGCGCTCGAAGCCAAGCTACGGAACTTTGCCGTCGAGCGACAATCGGCGCTGACTGACGCCGACGGCGCCGAGGCGGCCGCGCTCGAAGAAGAGACGCTCATTAACGACACGGCCGCGGCGCTTCGCGCCAGCGAGTCGCGCAGCGCGCAAAATCGTGAGGGGATTGCCACCCGCGAAGCGGCGATGACTCTGCAACGGACGCGCAGCGCCGAGTTGGAAGTCGAGACAGCGCGACTGCGCCGGCAGTTGGCTGCCGTCAGCGTGCGGGCCGGTGGCTTGCAACAACAGCTCGACGAGACCTCGGCCCAACTCGCTTTGGCCGAGGCGCAACACGCCCAGGTAGCGGCCGTCGCCGCGGCCACTAGTGCGCAGCTGGCGGCCGATCAAAAGAGCCAGGACCTGTTGAGGCGTCAGGCCGAGGTCTCGCGTCAGGCGCATCTGACAGAGCTGCGCCGGGTTGCTGGCTGGGAGAGCGAACAAAGCGCGCTCGCAGCGCAGCTTGATTCCGCGCGTGCTCGTCAGGCAGAGCAATCGCAAAGCCTGGCGGAGTTGGATGCGGGGCGCCGTGACGCTCAAGTTGAGATCGCCGAGATCACCGCCTCGATCGCCCGCGTCACGGCGACGTTGGACGAACAAAAGTCGGCTGAAGCGGCCGCGCGCGAACATTGCGCGGCTCTGGCCGCTCGGCAACGCGCCGTCGAAGTCGAACTGACGCAAGCCGGACAACGCCTGGCCGCTGCCCGCGAACGCTCGGCTGTGCTCGAAGAACTCGAACGCCGCCGTGAAGGATTCAGCGACGCCGTCAAAGACGTGCTCGAACTCGCTCGCGAAGGCGCGGAAGGTCCCTTTGGCGAAATTCGCGGCGTAGTAGCCGAAATGCTGCAGGCCAGCGTCGAAATGGCCCCGCTGGTCGAAGCTGCGCTCGGCGAGCGGGCGCAACACGTCGTTGTGACATCGATCGATGCGCTGTTGGCCGCGATGGCTACGACGCCCTACCACTTTGACGGTCAGGTCACCTTCACACCGCTCGACACGCGCGGCGCACGCCTCGCTAGAGACGCAGCGCCTGACCTGCATGGTCAACCCGGCGTCACCGCGCGGGCAGACGAGCTGGTGCAAACGTCGCCTCAACTGACTCCCCTGGCTCGGCGGATGCTGGGCCATGTGTGGATTGTCGAGACGCTCGCGCGGGCGAGTGAACTGGCGCGTCAGCACACGAGCGGAACGTTTGTGACACTGGCGGGTGAAGTTGTTGCGTCCGACGGAACGGTTGCCTTCGGACGATGCCAGCCATCGACAGGTTTGATTTCTCGTCGTAGCGAGCTGCGCGAAATGCTCGCGCGCGTCACGGACCTGGAGCGATTGATCACCGAGGCCACGGCCACGGCCGAATCCCTCGCCACCGACGCGGCCCAGGCACAACAGAATGGGGCGGAATGCGCAACGGCGGTGCAACGCAGCTCCGCCGAGCTGGCCGAGCTTCGTTCCAGCATGTCCGCCGCCGCGCAGCGCGCAGCGCGACTTGATCAACAGCGTGCTCGCGCCGAAGCTGAAGCGACCGCTGCTTCCACTGCCGCCGCCACCGCGGAAGCAGGTTTGGCGCAAGTTGCCCAGCGACTCGAAGGCGCCACTGCCCGCGTCGCCGAACTCGAACGAGACGCTGTCCGACAAGCGGAGCACGCCGCCGAGCTGGAACAACAACGCGCGAAGTCCGAAGTCGCCGCCGTCGCTGCCCAGGTCGAACGCGCCAAGAGCGAAGAACGGCTCGATAATCTCAAGCTTCGCGCCCGTGGGCTCGAACAAGACCAACGCGAACGCCGCCGCACGGTGGACGACGTGCGCACGGAACTGGCGCAATGCCAGGAGCGCCACGAGCAATCCGAACGAGCCATTCTGCAGGCAGAATCGGAAGTCGCCGAGCTGTACTTGCAAAAAGAACGCTGCGCAGAGGAAACCGAGGCGCTGGCCGTCCGGCAGGATCGTCAACGGTCCGTTCGCGGCGCGCTATTGGCCGACGCGCAGCGCGTGCGGGCCGCGGTCCGCGAGTTGGAAGATCGGATTCACGCCGAGGAACTGGCGGCGCACGAAGTCCGGCACGCCCGCGACACCTTGGCCGAGCGACTGCGCGAAGACTATGGCATCGACTTGGCAGCGCTGTCCGATTCGCCAGCCGCCGACGAAGCCCGCGAGCGAGCCGAGATCGACAACGAAATCACGGAGCTCCGCCGCAAGATTCAGCACATCGGCAACGTCAATCTCGAAGCGCTCGACGAGTTGGCCGAGGTTGAAGCCCGCTATGCGGATCTATCGGGTCAGCATCGAGACCTGACGGCGGCCAAGGAGTCGTTGATCCAGATCATCGACCGCATCAACGCGGATAGCCGCCGGCTGTTCAGTGAGACGCTGGAACACGTGCGGTCTAACTTTAAGGTTTTGTTTCGCAAAATGTTCGGCGGCGGCTCAGCAGACATTCTGCTCGAAGAAGGGGACGACGTGCTGGAGAGCGGCATCGAGATTATCGCCCGCCCCCCTGGCAAAGAGCCACGTAACATTTCGCTCCTCTCGGGTGGTGAGAAAACGCTGACCTGCGTGGCGCTGTTGCTCTCGATTTTTCAGTACCGACCCAGCCCATTTTGCGTGTTGGACGAGGTCGACGCCGCGCTCGACGAGGCGAATATTGAGCGATTCAGCCGAGTTTTGCAGGATTTCCTGTCGTGGACGCAGTTCATCGTGATCACGCACTCGAAAAAAACGATGACCTGCGCGACAACGCTATACGGCGTAACGATGCAAGAGTCAGGCGTCTCGAAGCGCGTTTCTGTCCGCTTCGAAGACGTCAGCAACGATGGCGAGCTGACCACGCCTGCCGACGATGACGCTGCGATGGCGGCCGACGTTGGCAATGGCGAATCGATCGACGCCGCCGGCGAAGACGAGACGCAGGCGGCTTAGTTCGGTAGGGCCATTCTGGTTCGTGTGCCACTGCTGGCTTGCCCAGCAGTGACTGCCGAAACCTCACACTGCTGGGCAAGGCAGCAGTGGCGCCCAGCGCTCGTTGGTTTCACAGCGAGCAGTTTTACGCGCAATCCTGCGACTGGTTTCGATCGTAGGAAAGAAAGTGGCCAGATTCTTCGCCGCCATCGCGCGCCGTCACAATCGTCCTATTCGGCGCCTTTGGTAGGACGCGCGGAACCTGGAACCCGTGGATCATGCCCCCAATCCGCCGGCATTACGCAAACCATCGTTCTTTCGCCCGCGGAACGAGCGGCATGACCGGGGAGAGCGTTACGACTGGAAAAAGTTTTTAAAGTCATAACCGGCTTTCTCTCGAAACTAACTTTCGGATAGTTCATCGAGCATCCAAGCGTCACGTCACCGTGATGGTTGGATTGTGAGGATGAACTTGCAGGGGGGACCTGCCAACAAGCCATGCCTTTTTCGCTGGCCGACCGGCCGCAGCAATGCGGACGCTCCACGCGCCGGCTCCCCCTGCGTCCGCAACTGTTCGCCGCCAGACTGCCTGGGCGACGATCAGCGATTGTCCGTGATGACGCGAGGGAACCGCAAGTTCCCTAGATTACGGATTTTCCCTGGTTGCCGCATGCGTAGCCTGTCGATAGGGACTGTAAGGCGCGGGTTTAGAGGGAGCTGAGCCAGAGCCAGAAACGAGAGCGAGAAAAGACGTAGGGCCCCGACCCAGATGCTTGTGCTGCCGGACGGCTTGGTTGGCCCCACAGCCGGCACGAAGGACCGCGAGACAACCGTCACGCGGCGCAAGCAAGGGGCTTTAGCAATCCCGGAACCTAGGTCAGTCCGGGAAAGCCAAGTTCCCACACAACGTGAACGAGATTGGAGAGTTTGATGAAGGTCTTTACAACTGGACAGGTCGCCAAGATCTGTAAAGTGGCCCCGCGCACGGTCAGTAAGTGGTTCGATTCCGGCCGGCTGAAGGGCTACCGTATCCCCGGATCGCAAGACCGGCGGATTCCGCGTGAGTACTTGATTCGCTTCCTCAAAGAGCACGGCATGCCGCTGGGCGATTTGGAAGACGAAGCAATGGCCAAGGTGCTGCTCGTTGGGCAGGACCAGGTGCTGATCGAAAACCTGAAGCGTGAACTTCCTGCGGAACGCAACTTCCGCGTCGGTGTCGCCGCCAGCGGTTTCGAAGCCGGCATCCAGGCCGAGAGTTTCCATCCGGACTGCATTATCGTTGACTTCTCGATCGGCCGCACTGAAGCCCTGCAGATTTGCCAAAATCTGCGTCGCAACAGTGAGTACTCGGAAACGATCCTGATTGCTCTGCTGCCAGATGATGGCAACACCAACAGCTTCGACCGTTCGACGATCAACGAGACGTTCAAGAAACCTTTCGACGTCGCTTTGCTCGCCGAGCGTCTCCGCACGCTGATTGGCGCTCGCAAAGAGCTCGTCTGAAGTCTGTGAGTTCAGTGCTGCTCGAACGCTAAGATTGGAAGCGCCCGCGCAGCTCGCCGAGAGAGCATCAAACCCGTCGCGGTAGACCCCCGCGACGGATCGGGATCAAACCCGAACGCAGTCAACCCGCAAGCAGTAAGTGGAAGTCGACGGTTCCAATTGAATCCTAGGTAGCCAACGGGCGGTGGGCGAGCAGCGGACGTCGCGGAAACGCGGACGCAAAGCGCTTACGACCCGGCCTAGTCGTTACCTCGGTATCAATCGAAGGCCACTGCCGCCGACACGCTCCGCTTGCGGACCTGCCCACGTAGTTCGAGACATTTTCGCAGTTCAGCGAACCAGAGGCAGCCGAACGACTCGGCTCGTGTCAGCGTTTGGGCTCCCGGGCTCAGCGCACTTCCTCTGAGATCCAGACGGCCCTCTCGCCCGTCTCGGAAGCCAGGTTGCCCCACTCTTGGGCAGCTTCGCGCGCTTTGGCCGGTGGCGTCCTAGCAGTGAAGTGTTCCATGCTGCCATGTGAGAATTGCTATTGTCTGTTAGACCTTGGCTGTTGATTAGACCTGCGATATCGCCAATAGAAGAATGCGGCTAACGTTGCCGCAACTCCAGCTGGTATCAAAAGGGAAAATTCAAGTGCCTCGGCGTTGCGCGGAGGCAAAGAATTATTGCCCCGCCAATTCAAATAGCGATATCTCATTCCTGGACCGACAAACTGTTGATCAACATCCGGCGCAGGAGACTGGTTGACATAGCTTCGATCAAAAAAAGTCCATGGCCAAGGTTGGATTCTTGAGTAGTCAAGGTGGCTTCCGTAATACAACGAACCGTTGCCGACTTGGAGAAAAGATCGCTCGGAGATTCGGAAGGCGACGTTGGCTCGAGAGGTCAATAAAGTTACGATCGACCACGTCAGGCAAGCAATGGCAACGCTGCCAAACAGTAGCCAGGCCCATTCATAAATCGCTCGTTTCATCCCGTTAGCCTACCGCGCAGTTAAAAACCCGACGAGAGGGTGGGCTGCGCCACTCGCTACCGTTTGGCCCCCGCAGTTGGCTACAATGCCCGTTTCTGTTCGTGCGCTTCGTCCCTTTCGCATTGTTCCAATCGCACTGCTGACCCAATGAACCCACCAGAATCCTCCCTGGCGCGCGATCGCGCGCATTTGATTCATCCGCTGCAACGCCCGGCCGCGCAAGAACACGCCCATGTTTGGACCAGTGGTCACGGCGCCGTGCTCGTCGACCAGGATGGCCGAGAATACCTCGACGGCCTGGCTGGCCTGTGGAACGTCGTCGTTGGGCACGGTCGCAATGAGCTGGGCGACGCGGCCAAGCGACAGATGGACACGCTTGGCTTCGCCACGGCATACGCTGGCAGCTCGAACCCGCAGGCGATTGCACTGGCCGATCGCATCGCGGGACTATGTTACCCGGGCGTGAGCCGGTTCTTTTTCACCTCCGGTGGCGCCGAGTCGAACGAAAGCGCGTTTAAGACGGCACGCTATTTTTGGCGCACGCAAGGCAAACCGACCAAGACGCGTGTGATCGGCCGCAAATGGGGTTATCACGGCACGACATTGGCCGCGATGAGCGCCACTGGCATCAGTTCGTACTGGCCGATGTTTGAGCCGCGCACGCCTGGCTTTTCGCACATTGAGAGTCCATACCCCTATCGCTTTCAATCTGCGGCCGATACTCCGGCTGGCGATTCGCGCACGCCCGGAGAGCAGGCGGCCGATTTGCTCGAAGCTGCGATCCTGGCCGAGGGCGCCGACAACGTCGCCGCTTTCCTGGGCGAGCCGGTCCAAGGCGCCGGCGGCGTGATTGTTCCGCAAGAGGACTACTGGCCGCGGATCCGCGAAATTTGCAATCGCCACAACGTGCTGTTGATTGCCGACGAAGTGATCACCGGCTTCGGCCGCACCGGACACTGGTTTGGGCTCTCGCGCTACGGCGTCGAGCCGGATATTCTCAGCTTCGCCAAGGCCATCACCAGCGGCTACTTCCCGCTCGGTGGCATCGGTGTCAACGACCGCATCGCCGCGGCGATCGACAACACTCCGGACGATCAAACCTGGATGCACGCGTTTACGTACTCCGGGCATCCGGTCGGCTGCGCAGTGGCCCTCGCGAATCTCGACATCATCGAACGCGAAGGGCTCGTCCAGCGCGCCGCCGAACTCGGCGCCCGCCTACTAAAGGGATTGCAAACATTGGCTGGGCACAAGCACGTCGGCGACGTGCGCGGCCTGGGGCTGATGGCGGCCGTGGAATTTGTGGCGGACAAGCAGACGAAGGCCGAGTTCCCGGCCGGCGAAAAGATCGGCCCACGCGTCCACGCCGCCACGCAAAAACGCGGTTTGTTCACGCGCTTGCGCGGCGACGTCTATAACCTGGCTCCGGCGTTTGTGACTACCGAGGCGCAGATTGACCGGATGGTTGAAATTCTCGGCGAATCAATTCAGGACGTGCTCGGTTGAGCGTTCACTAGATCGATTCACACGCCGGCAAATCGCAATCGGCCGCTTAAGCTGCTCTGGCCGAGGTGCGACATCAACAGATCGACCCAGCGCGCGTCGAGCCCGGCGAGCGCGGGTGTGCCTGCGGCAGTCGTCGACGATGATGGGAGCTGGCCGTAACTCTCGGTCGCAGCGCTCAGCGACGAAATTCCTGATGACAACCCGCTCGAATTCGTCACGGCCGCGGCCACCGCGCTACTTGTGGTGGCGCCTGCCCTGGCCAACGCCACGGTCAGCGCCGCGTTGACGCCTCCGTTGGAGTCTGAGCCGCTGATCGTGTGGTCCGTTCCGTTGACAATCAGCGTGCGCAACTGGCTGGCCGTGAGATTTGGATTGGCCGACAGCGCCAGCGCCGCCAGTCCGGCCACTTCCGGAGTCGCCATGCTCGTGCCGCTGAGTGTTGCGTAAGTCCCGCCCATGTACGTGCTGTAAATCGAGACGCCCGGCGCGTCGACTTGCACCGCGCCGCTTGATCCGACGTCGTTGCTGAAACTGGCAATCGTGTTGGACGACGAATAAGCGCCTACTGAAAGCACATTATTTAGCGTCGCGCTGAAGCGCGCGGGATACGACGGAGTCGACGCAGACTCATTGCCGGCCGCCACGACCACCAGCACGTTGAGTTGTTGCGCGAATTGAATCGCGGATTGAATCACCGAGCTGAAGCTGCCGCCGAGACTGAGATTGATAATGTCCGCGCCGTTCTGCGCGGCGTAGCGGATGCCATTGGCGACGCTGGTATCGGATCCGGATCCGCTGGCGTTCAAAACTCGCACCGGCATGATCGTGGCGTCGGGCGCAACGCCCGTGGCGCCTGTGCCGTTGGCTGTCGCGGCGATGATGCCTGCGACGTGCGTGCCGTGGCCATTGGCGTCGTCGGGCGTGTTGTCGGCGGTGACGAAATCCCAGCCGGACGTGTCGTCAATGTAGCCGTTGTTGTCGTCATCGACGCCATTACCGGCGATTTCGTCCGTATTCACCCAGAGTTGGCGAACCAGGTCTGGATGATCCAGGTCGACACCGGTGTCGATCACGGCCACGACGACCCCTTGTCCCCGGTATCCCTGCGCCCAGACTTCAGGAGCATTGATGGAGTTCACGCCCCAGTCCGTGCTGCCGCCGTAGTACGCCACGTCCGGAAACGCCGTGACGGGCGTGGTTGGAGTCGTGGGAGTTGTAGGCGTCGTGACTGCAACGGGCGGAGCGATCGAGAGCGAGTAGCTGGGATTCGTGACTCCGCGGTAGCCGTAGACGCGGGCGTAGTAGGTCCCGGCCGCCAGTCCGGAAAGCGAGATCGTTTCGCTATTCGCCACGCCCTGTGAGCGCGCGACCAGCGCTCCGGAGGCATTGTAAAGCTCCAAATCCAAATCGCCTTGGGAGTGTTGGAAGCTGATCGAGACGGCGTTGCCGCTGACACCGGCGGCCGTGGTGGTGAACGCAAAGTAGTCCGAGGCATCGGCCATGACCAGCGAGCCGACCGTTCGCGAAGAAGAAAGCGTGCCGAGTTTGTAGGCCGTGCCCAGTGTGTCGTTGTTCTCGTACGCGTCGTCGGTCGGCGTGGTGGCGCCGGCAGGCCCGTCGATCTTCCAATCGTAGGCGCCGCGCGTCGACGAAGAATAGTTCGTGATCCCGAGATAGTACTGCGTGCCGGCAGTGAGCGTGACCGCGAGCGCACTGTCGGTGTTCGTCCGACTAATGTCGTCGTTGTAGGCCAGCCGCTGCCCGCTGGCCGAGAAGACGCCGATTACAGTGTCCACGTTGCTCGCCGGCGTGGTCGTCGAAATCGAATACGCGCCGCTGGCGGTGGCGGTGAATTTGTAATAGTCGACTTCGGTCGTGGCGATCGACGCGGCGCCACTGGCGTCGTTCGATACCAGCGCTACGGCCGTTGCCGCAGCGGGGAGGCTGATCGAAGCAGGGGGCGCGCCAGACCAACTGAGGTTGAGGCGCTCTTCGAGCAACTCCCCGCCGAAGCGACGGCGTTGACTGCCGCAAGAGGCATTGCGGCCAGCCTGCTTCTTAGAGGAACAACGCGCGCGGCGCGCGAATTTGCTCGACCAGTCTTGAATCGACATGAGTTCTTCCCTGCATCATTGGTGCTTCCCCTGTCGGATAATGGACTTTTCCAGGCCGCTGGCGTCAACCGTGACATGCGTGAATATCAAATGTAGCCACGGCCGTCGAGGTCGAGCGCGTAGCGGACGTAATCTGCTTCCACGCTGACGACCTCGAACGGCCACAGCGGCTATCGAGGAATACTCGTTTGCTATCAAATCAATGCTGCAGCCAGGGCCGCGGCTGGTTGGGCGTTTGGAGTTTTGGAATGCGCCCCTGGTGGTGCTTCTGTATACGTTGCGTAAGGGGCCCCATTACCGCCGCTAAAAATCCGAGATTTTTTACTCAGGGGCGCCACTGACGGACTTGGCCACGGATTATTTCCGCCGAATTTGTGCGCACATTCGATCGTCAGCGCTGGTCCTTTCGGCGTCGCGCTGCTCGCCCCGCTGCCATTATTTGATGTCGCACATCAGCAACGACGCAGTGGTGGGTTTCGTCTGGTAGGCCGGACGCACTGGGCCGGTAGTATTCGTTCGGGGCGCAGCGTTTGCTGAGGTCCGCTCGCGGTTTGCGAGTGTGTACTGTAAGAATCCCCGTAGCGAATTCCGCAATGCAATCTGGCGCCACGGTTCGGGCTAATTACCTTTGGACTGCACTGCGGCGAGCCCGAGGCAAATCCGCGGGACAGTTCGTCCGCTGGACCCTCTTGAATGTCTGGCCGCTTTCGTTCTTGACCCGAAGCTACTACCGGCTCCGCTGGGCCCCGCCCATTCGTCAGCGACTTAATCGCAAGGCGATCTGCGCGCTACGCGAGAATCCGCCCAGTCTCGACGCCGAACAATCGCGTTGCGTTAGAGAACTAAGCTCTGATGGGATCTGCGCCACAACATTGGCGAGCCTGACAGGCGATGCGGATCTCTTTGCGCGCGTGCGCGGTGAGTCCGAGCGCTTGTTGGCTTCGCCTGAGAACACTCGGCAAATTGCCAATCGTCGCGCGGACCGCACGCCCAAGTGGTACGTTATCCGCGGCCTGGGCTACGGATTTGGCGCTACGCTGCCAGCGGCCGTGGCCGAAGTCTGTCTGCATCCAAGAATCCTGGCCGTGGCCAGCACGTACCTCGGCGCCTGTTGCCGGCTCTGTTACGCCAACGTTTGGTACAACATTCCGACTGCGCCTGACGAGCCGTCCATCGATTCTGAATTGTGGCATCGCGACCATGAGGATCGGAACATCGTCAAGGTCTATGTCTATCTTGAAGACGTCGACGAACAAATGGGGCCATTGTCGTACCTTCGCGGCACCCAGCCGGGCGGCGCCTATGGTGACGTCTATCCAGTCACTTCCCCCGCGGGTAGCTACCCGCGCGCAGAGCGTTTGAACGAACGAGTACCCGCGACTACGGCAATCTCTTGCCCTGGCTCGGCAGGCACGGTCATCTTGTGCGACACGGCAGGGTTTCATCGCGGCGGGCGATCGACGACGCGCCCGAGGATTCTCTTGACGGCAACCTACGTTAGCGATAGCGGCATCGACCGTCGGCGGTACGAGTTGGAGCCATCAGCCGCTTCGAATCCCTTGGACCTGGCTGCCCGGTTTGCGCTCTGGCAGGCATAGTTCGCGCTCGAATGGTCGCCTGCGAACGCTCAAGCCAGTGGGACCATTTTGCCGTCGGTTCGCTTCGGCCTAAGTTCGCCGCTGGCGGCGATTTCGGGCCGACCTTATACTCGATGATCTGGCGTCACGATTTGAATGAGTCACTACCTTTTTCAAGGCGATCCGGTGACGGACACGAATCGATTGTCGCGGCGTGAGGTCTTGTTTGCCGGTCGGGTGCAGGGGGTTGGTTTTCGATACACCACTCGGAACATTGCCGGCCGTTTCACCGTAACAGGTTTCGTGCAGAACCTGCCCGACGGACGGGTGCGGCTGCTGGCCGAAGGCGAGCCGGACGAGGTCGAGCGGTTCATCGCAGCGGTCTCGGCCGAGATGGCCCAGTTCATCCGCGGTGTGCAAGAGTCGACTGCCGCGGCGACAGGCGAGTTTGACGCGTTTGAAGTTAGTTTCTAAGAGCGAATCTTTCGCAACCAGGTAATACGTTCTATGTCTTCGATTGCAGATCTTCCGCTTCTGGCCGTTTGGTACAACTGGATCGCGCCACTCTGGTTGGTTGCTGTCGGCATGATCGTTGCTACGGCAGCCGCGGCGGCCATCTACGGCCTGCTGATGGTGATCGCGCCCAAGGTGGCGGCAATTGCCCGCGTGACGGCGCACGAAGGCTTCTCGCAACCATTGTTCTGGGTGGTGATCGCGCTGGGCGCAGTGATCTTGATCCTCTCACCGTTTTTGCCGTACAGCACATTGGGCGAAGACACGAAGGTCGTAAAAGACTCCGGCATGTCAGTGATCTTGGTGCTGGCGATTGTGACTTCGGTCTGGACGGCCAGTGTTTCGATCGCTGACGAGATCGAAGGCCGCACCGCGCTCACGCTGTTGAGCAAGCCGGTCGGCCGTCGGCAGTTCATCATTGGCAAGTTTATCGGTGTGGTCACGCCGGCCCTGGCGATCTTTATCGTGCTGGGGGGGCTCTTCCTGGCGACCGTCTCGTACAAAGTGAAGCACGAAGCCCGCGAGGCGTCGAAGAGCGAGCCAACGATCGCCGAATGCCAGCAGGAAATGGTGCACATCGTGCCGGGCCTGGTCCTCGGCTTCCTGGAAACCATGACCATGACGTCGATCGCCGTGGCGCTATCGACGCGCCTGCCGATGATCCCCAATTTGCTGATTTGCTTCACGATCTACGTGCTGGGGCATCTTTCGCAGATGTTCGCTGACGCCTTTCGAGAATCGAAACTGGTCTCATTCTTTGGGCAGTTTATTGCCACGGTGCTACCGAATCTCGATGATTTCAACATCCAGGCCGCGGTGACCAGCAACACTCCGATCGGGCTCGACTATGTCGCCGTGGCCGCGGCCTACAGTTTGCTGTACAGCGCCGTGGCCATGCTGGTTGCGCTGCTGCTGTTTGAAGATCGCGACCTGGCGTAGGCGTCTGTTTCGCTTCAAGACATGAGGCGGGCACTGGCGGAGCCAGTGGCACACGAGGATCCCAGTGTGCATGCGTCAGGAATCGCGCGGCTATTTCGCCGCGCGATAATACTCGACCGTGCGGCGCAGCCCTTCTTCGAAAGGCACGCGCGGCTCGTAGTTCAGCCAGCGGCGGGCTTCGTTGATGTCCGCCATGCTTTCGCGGACGTCGCCGGTTCGCGGCGGTTGAAAGATCGGCGAGATTTTCGTTCCCAGTTGCTCGTTGATCAGCTTCAGTAGCTCCAGGAGCGTCGTCGAGCGTCCTCCGGCCAGGTTGAACACCTTGCCAGAAACATTCGGCGCATCGGCCGCCAGGAGGTTGCCGTCCACGACATTCGCAATGAACGTGAAATCACGTGACTGGCTACCATCGCCGTAAACCTGCGGCTGCTTGCCAGCGAGTAACGCCGTGGTGAATAGCGGGATCACTGCCGAGTAAGGGCTATTCGGATCCTGCCGCGGACCAAAGACGTTGAAATAACGCAGCGCCACGGTCTCAATGCCGTACGAATGGGCGAATGATCGCATGTAGAGCTCGCCAGCCAGTTTGGCGGCGGCATAGGGCGAAAGTGGATTCGGCAGATCTGTCTCGCGCTTCGACGCGGCTGGTAGGTCGCCGTACGCGCTGCTGCTGGCGGCGTATACCACGCGTCGGACGCCGGCCCGCTGGGCCGCGTCTAGCAACATGATTGTGCCGGTAACGCAGGCCGCGTGCGTGTCGAGCGGATGTTGAATGCTGCGCGGCACGCTGGCCAGCGCCGCCTCGTGAAATACACAATCAACATCACGCACCGCCGCCTGCACAGCGCTCGGGTCTGTCAGATCTCCTTCGAGAAACTCCAGACGCTTATCGACTGGCAGATTGCCGCGAGCGCCGGTGCTGAGGTTATCAAGCACGCGGACGCGATCACCGCGGGCAAGCAGGGCCTCGGCAATATGCGAGCCGATGAATCCGGCTCCGCCCGTAACTAGAAATGTTCGCATCTCGAAACGCTGTTGCTCTGAGGACGCCACTCGCTGCGGCAAATGTTCTGACCGATCCGGGAAACGACCGTTGTAGTGCCAGCATTCCCTTGCGCCAACGCCGTGACGCCGGTGTCAGCAAAAGGGTACCACATCCAACCTGCCAAGTGCTGCTAGCAGGGCCGCCGGACTGGGCGAACTGGAATTTACATGGCGGCCGAAATTCGAGTATTCTTCCCGGCCGCCCCAGTATGGGCAGTTGTACACCAACGGGAAGGACCCCTGGTATGTCGCGCGCACGAATCAATTGGTTGTGGTCTCTCGCCTGCCTCGCCCTGTTCTGCCAAGCGGCGCAGGGCGTCGAATTCGTCGACTTCCACGTCGACAGCAAGCTCTACCTGGGCAACGAAGACAAGCCAATCAGCGAGATCACGACAATCTTTCGCAGTGGCTTCGTCTACGACTTCATCACGGATCCGAATAAGAAGAACGATCCCGAAACGACGATCTTCGATTCACTCCGCGGCCGGTTCGTGGTGATCGATCCGCAACGCCGGGTTTGGACGCAGGTTTCGACCGAGGCCCTCAAGACGTTCACGGCCAAGGTCAAACTCGACGCCGCAGCGGCGCCCCAGGCCATCTTGAACTTCATGTCAGAGCCGAAATTCAAGGAAGAGACCGACGGCGAAGGAATGGCCTTCAAAAGCCACTGGATGGAATATCGCCTCAAAACCGTTCCAGGTAAGAGCACGCGGGCGGTCGAACAGTACGCGGAGTTCTCGCAGTGGAGCTCGCAGATGAATGTCCGGCTGACGCCCAGGTCGCTGCCCCCCTTTCCGCGCATGAAAATCAGCCAGATCCTGAGCGAACGTGGCTTGCTGCCCACAGACGTCCATATGACGCTCGACTCGGGCCAGGCAGGCATTCCGAAGTACGCGATCCGGGCGACGCACCGGTTTCAATGGACGTTGCTCGAGCCCGATCGGCAGCGGATCGACCAGGCTGGGAGCCAGATGGCGTCGTTCCGAGAGCTAACCGTGGACGAGTATATCAACCGCGGCACTCCAGAGACTGCTTCGAAGCAGGACCCTGCGAAGCGTAAATAGCCCCCCGCTGGGAATCTTTCGTCGCAGATTCCAGGGACGTGTGGCACTGGCAACTGGCTCTGGCCGTGGTTAGGATTGCGCGAACGCCGCGCCTCTTGCCCGCCTCTCCCGCCAGGAACCGACCCATGTTGCGCACCATTGCCGGTATTGCCACACTTCTGCTGCTGTCGCTTGTCTTGCCACCGACCGCCGCGTTGGCTGCTGAAGTCGCCGTTGAGAAGCACGATGGCGGTGCAAAAGTAACGCTCGATGGCAAGCCGTTTGCCGACTACCTGATCAAGACCGGCCCCAAGCCAATCGTCTGGCCGATCATCGGGCCGACCGGCAAGGAAATGACGCGGGCCTTCCCGATGCGCTTGGACGCGAAGGACGAGCGGAAAGACCACCTGCATCATCGCTCGCTATGGTTTACGCATGGCAGCGTGAACGACGTTGATTTTTGGTCCGAGCCGAGCCGAGCCAAGCAGGTCCATCGCGAATACCTGAAGTGCGACGCCGACGGCAAGCGGGCCACGATCAGCACAGTCAATGACTGGATCGATGGAACCGGCAAGAAGCAGTGCGAAGACGTCCGCACGTTGACATTCCGCGGCGATGGCGACGTGCGATCGATTGATTTTGACATCACGATCAAAGCCAGCGAAGGGCCGGTAAAGTTTGGCGACACCAAAGAGGGGTCGATGGGCGTCCGCATCCCCTCGGTAATGGACCTGAAACAAACGCTGGGAAAAAAAGGTGGGAATATCGTGAACGCCAACGGCGATCGCGACGGCGCCACTTGGGGCAAGTCAGCCCCGTGGGTCGATTACTACGGCGCGCTTGACGGCGACCTGGTCGGCATCGCCATCCTCAACCACCCCAGCAGCTTTCGCTATCCGACCTATTGGCACGTCCGCGATTATGGCCTCTTTGCGGCCAATCCGTTCGGTCTGCATGACTTCAAAGGCAAGGACGGCAAAGCGCACGAAGGGGAGTACATTCTCCCCGCCGGCGAAACCGTGACCTTTCGCTATCGCTTGCTGTTCCACAAAGGAGACGAGCAAGGGGCGAAGGTTGCCGAGGCCTTCGAGGCTTACTCGAAGGAGCAGCCTGCAGACGTTGGCGCGAAAAAGTAGTCGCCAATCTGCACGGGCCTGATGAACATTGGGCTCCGCGGATCATCGCCGGGCATCAGCTTGGTTTCTTTCAGCATTCGTTGCGCTGCAAGTGCGCGTCCTGCAGCGCTGCGCATACGCGCCGACATCGCCGATTTGATTTGCGCATTCTGCGCAGAACCTTACGATCGGACGAAATGAAACCACTTCAATTAGCCGATAGCATATCTTGTTGGCAGTTTGCCTATCTTTACTAGTTAACGCCTGCGAGGCTAACTACCGGCCGATCCACCGCGGGCTTTGTCATAGGAGGACTCCTCCCGCTATGCCGTGTACTGAACACCGGATTCACACCTTAGACGACTTACGAGAGTTCATCAGTCACACGATTTGCGAACGCGAACAATTAGAACCGGAGGCGTTCGAAATGACGGAACGACGCCTGGAGCAAGCCGGAAAGCCTTGTGGCCGTTACTTTTGCCTGCACGGCCCACGGGCAACCAAGTTCTCAGCGATTTGGGCCAGCGACGAACGAACGTTGCTGTTTTATGACTCGTCCGGAGTGCGTTGTTTGCAGTTGAGCCTGGGGGACGTCGATCGCCTCGACGCAACGGCCGCCTGAAAACGGCCCGCGAAGCGCGCGATTACGTTTGGCTCAAAGAGTTTGGGCGCGAGTTTGAATCGAAGATCGTATCCATTGGCCAAGTAGCGGTACGGCCAGTGTTTAGCGTGTGTGGCCTAAGGCAAACGGGCGGACTTGGAATAACCTTTTTCAAGGCCGATTGTTGACAAGGGCGCCGCCGAGCTGTATACATCCATACACTATATGCATCATTTACCCGATACGGAGGTCGGACGACATGCTAGTACTATCACGCAAGGAAAACCAACGGATCAAGCTGGGCAACTCGATCGTGGTGACGGTGGTCCGACTAGGACGTGACAAGGTCCGCCTAGGAATCGAAGCGCCGGCCGACATGCTGGTGCTTCGCGAAGAGCTGGATGTCGCGCCAGGACAATCTGCATTAGCCCCAGCGGCTGATCTGCCCAAGGTTGCCTAAGACGCGGCCCGCTGGCGGCCCGCATCTTTTTAGCCGGCGCCGCCAAAAAACCTGATCTAACTCGAACGGCCCGTGTGCTCTCGCCAATGCAGCACGCGGGCCGTTCCGCGTTTCTGGCTCGGCGACTGCCTTGCGCCCTTCTTAACTGGCCATCCTTTGGGCCGGTCCGGCCTATCTCGGCCTTCTCCTCCGTCGATCTGCTGCCGCAAGAATCGCCATCTTTGATATATCAACAAATGCACATATCAAAATTCACTTGTGCATTTTGTTGACAATTGTGGGCGCGTGCTGGTACTCTTTGTTCTCAGTAATGCGCCCGCCTCAACTGCCCACCTGCTTTCGCTCGAACTAGCGCTTCACGCCTGCTAGCTAGAGCACAAGCCGCCTGCCTTCAGAGGATTTCCGCCAACCGTTTCGCTATCGCCCGATCGCCTTGTCGACGGTGGAGTCGCCGTCGCTGCGCAGCTTAATCGGGTACCCACGGGAGATGACACATGTTTCAGCTTCGTACAGGTCGCCGAGGATTTCTGACCGTCGGGGCCGCAGGCCTTGGATTGAGCCTGCCCAATCTATTGCGCATCGAACAAGCGCGAGCCGAACAAAAAAACTACGAGAAGATTCCCGCCAAAGCGCAGAGCGTGATCCACATCTTTCTGCCCGGTGGTATGGCGCACCAGGAGTCGTTCGATCCCAAGCCGTTCGCGCCGATCGAATATCGCGGCGAGCTGAAGCCGATTGACACCAAGATTCCCGGTCATCAGTTTGCCGAGCCGCTGGTGAAGACCGCTGAGATCGCTGACAAGATCACGGTCATTCGCTCGATGACGCACGGCGAAGCAGCGCACGAGCGCGGCACGCACAACATGTTCACCGGGTACAAGCCTTCGCCGGCGTTGATTTTCCCGAGTATGGGCAGCGTGGTGAGCCACGAGTACGGCCCGCGCAATAACCTGCCGCCGTATGTCTGCATCCCGAATCAACCCAACGAGTTCGCCGGCACCGGCTACTTGAGTTCGTCGTTCTCGCCGTTCAGCCTGGGTGCGGATCCGGCGGCCGCCGGTTTCAAGGTTCGCGACTTGAACATGGCCGGCGGCGTGGACGAAGCCCGTTTCAATCGTCGCAAGTCAGCGCTGGAAACGGTCAACGACTACTTCAAGGTCAAGGAAAAGTCGGACGCGCTGACGGCGATGGACACGTTCTACGATCGGGCCTACAGCCTGATCAGCTCGCAAGACGCCCGCGAAGCATTCAATATTGATGCAGAAACGCCGGCGATTCGCGACGAATATGGCCGCAACGAAGCAGGCCAGCGCATGTTGATGGCTCGCCGCTTGGTCGTGGCTGGCGTCCGCTTTGTGGCGCTCACCTACAGCGGTTGGGACATGCACAACAACATTGCGGGCGGCATGCGCGGCGCGCTGCCGGCCTTTGATCAGGCGTTTGCGGCTCTGGTCCGCGATCTCGATCGCATGGGCAAGCTCGACGAGACCTTGATCATGGTCTCCAGCGAGTTCGGCCGCACTCCCAAGATCAACGGCACTGCCGGGCGCGACCACTGGCCAAAGGTGTTCAGCGTGGCGCTGGCCGGCGGCGGCATCAAGCGCGGCCATATTTGCGGGTCTTCGAACGCCGTGGCGAGCGAGCCGGAAGACAACCCGATCGAGCCGCCAGATCTCGCCACCACGATCTACCATCAACTGGGGATCGTGGCCGACAAGGAATTGATGGCGCCAGGCAACCGCCCGATCGAAATCGTCGACGGTGGCCAGGTGCGAAAAGAACTGCTGGCGTAGTTCCGGCAGTTCCTGCACACGCCAATTATGATTGCCAAGAGGGCGCTCAAAGTGTTGCTCCGCGGCTTTGCAATGCGCGGATCGCGCCAACGACCAGAAACCAATCCAGGCCGCAGAGTGAACAACGCGGTTTGAACTTTGAGGAATGATCGAAATGAGTGATCGAAACGTTCGACGCCGCTCGTTGATTGTCGTGGCGCTATGCCTGATGGCTGCCATGACGTGTGCAGTTTCCGCGGAGGCGGCCAGCCCGACTCTTGGCTCGGTATCGCCAAACGGCGCGCAGCGTGGGACCGAGGTCGAAGTCTCGTTCAACGGCGCTCGCCTGGCCGACGCGCAGGAGATTTTGTTCTCCACGCCAGGCATCACGGTCAAAAGCCTCGAACCGGCCGACGCCGCTGTGAAGACCAAGCTCGCGATCGCCCCGGATTGCCGCTTGGGGCAACACGCAATGCGAGTGCGCACCGCCTCAGGCATCAGTGAATTGCGAACGTTCTACGTCGGCGCGCTCCCCGAAGTAAAAGAGGTCGAGCCGAACAGTCAATTCACCGAACCGCAAAAGATCGCGCTAGATACCACGGTCAACGGCGTGGTCGAAAACGAGGACGTCGACTACTTCCTCGTCGAGGCGAAAAAGGGCGAGCGAATTACGGCCGAAGTCGAAGGCATCCGTCTCGGCTATTCGTTCTTTGATCCGTTCGTCGCCATCATGGACATGCAGCGTTTTGAGTTGGCCAGCTCCGATGACGCAGCGCTGGTCTGGCAGGACGCTGTCGCGTCAGTCGTTGCGCCGGCTGACGGCACGTACGTGATTCAAATGCGTGAGACCGCGTACGGCGGATCGGGCGCCTGCATGTATCGACTGCACATTGGTCGCTTCCCTCGCCCGCGGGCGACCGTTCCGGCCGGTGGAAAATTTGGCGAAACAGTCGACGTGCGCTGGCTCGGCGATGTGCTAGGCGAAAAGACGGACAAAGTGACCCTCCCCGGGGGCCCGCTGCAGAAGTTCGGAATTTTTGCGCAAGACGACAAAGGGATCGCGCCATCGCCCAACGTGTTTCGCTTGGGTGACCTTGGCAACTTGCTGGAAGTGGAGCCGAACGGCGACGGCGCAACGGCCACCCCGTTCGAAGCGCCGATGGCCCTCGGCGGAGTGATCGGCCAGCCGGGCGACGTCGATTGCTTCAAGTTCGCCGCCAAAAAAGGTCAGGCGTACGACATCCGCGTGTTGGGACGCGGCATTCGCTCGCCGCTTGATCCAGTCCTAAACATCAATCGCATCGGCGGCGCCGGCGTGGCCGGTAACGACGACAGCGGCGGCCCTGACAGCTACGTGCGATTCACCGCCCCAGAAGACGACCAGTATGTGATCATCGTGCAGGACCATTTGCGTCGCGGTGGGCCCGAGTTTGCCTACCGCGTCGAAATCACGCCGATTCGCCCGAAGCTGGTGATGGGACTTCCTGAACGGCAACAATATGTTGACGTCACGGTCGCTGTCCCGCAAGGAAACCGGACGGCGATTCTGGTCAGCGGGTCGCGCGCTGACTTTGGTGGCGATCTTTCGGTTGAAATGAAAGAGCTGCCGCCAGGAGTTACTGTTGAAACCGACAAGATGCCGGCCAATCAATCGCAAATTCCTGTGTTGCTCTCAGCCGCTCCAGACGCGGCCCTATCTGGCCGGTTGGTCGACATCGTTGGCAAGCACGTCGATCCAGCCCAGAACATTGAAGGGCATCTGGAGCAGACGACTTCAATGGTTCGCGGGCAGAACAACGTTCAGGTCTGGACACACGCCGGCGACCGGCTGGCGATGGCCGTGACCGAGGCGTCGCCATTTACGATCGAAATCGTTCAACCCAAGGTTCCCGTCGTTCGCGACGGCGCCATGGACCTGAAGATTCACGCGACGCGGAAAGAAGGTTTCACTGCGCCGATCTCGGTCTACATGCTCTACAACCCACCGGGCGTGGGCTCGCCAAGCGCAGTGACAATTCCGGAGGGACAGAACGACGTCATCATGCCGCTCACGGCCAATGGTGGCGCCGAAGTCCGAGTCTGGAAGATCGCCGCCATGGCGTCAGCGACCGTCGGCAATGGGGCGGTGCTCGTCTCATCGCAACTGGCGAACCTGGAAATCGCCGAGCCGTTCGTGGGCCTGGCGTACATCGCTGCGGCCGTCGAGAAAGCCAAAGAGACCGACGTGGTGATTAACGTCACGAAGAACAAAGATTTCGAAGGGCCAGCGAAGGTCGAACTGCTGGGACTGCCAAACGAAATCACCACCGCGCCGGGCGAGATCAATAAAGACTCGAAGGAGTTGGTCTTCCATGTGAAGACAACGGCCAATTCGCCCGTCGGCAAGCATAAGACGCTACTCAGCCGCGTGACGATCGTGGCCAACGGCGAGCCGGTCACGCACATGATTGGCGGCGGTGAACTACGAGTTGACGAGCCACTGCCACCGAAGGCTGACGCTCCGCCGCCAATGCCCATGCCGGCTGCCGCCGCGCCCATGCCTGACAAGCCACCGGAGAAGCGCCTGACGCGACTAGAGCAGTTGCGATTGGATCGCGAGAAAGAAAAAGCAGCCGCCCGAGCGAAAAAGGCGGGGCCACCAGCCCCCGCCACGCCGGCAGAACCTGCCCCGGCAGCACCTGCGGCCGCGGCGCCGGCAACTACACCACCGGCGCCACCAGCAGCCCCTGCGCCGGCTGGCTCCTAGCGTCTTACTGCCAACAACGTCGTCGAAACAGTTTCGAGCTACTAGTCCCCCACAACGACGAGCAATCGAACAAGTCGCAGGATGGAACCGTCCAAACGCGTCCTCGATTCTCAGGAGATACCCAGCGTGATCGCCAGGCAAACCATCATGTCGAACGTTTCACAGCGGCTACGCAGTCTCGCGATGTGCGCAATCGGCGTCCTATCACTGGCAACCGTAGCCAGCGCAGACGATGCCGTGACCAAGGTCGAAGTCTTTCCACCGAACATCGACCTGTCGACCGCGCGAGACTTTCAGCGGATCATTGTCGTCGGCACCCGGGCCGACGGCGTTACGCTCGATCTGACGGGCCAGGCGCAGTTCAAGCCCACGAACGCGGCGCTCGCTCGCCTTGAGGGATCGGTCATCTATCCAGTGGCCGATGGCGAAACGACGCTCGAAGTCACCTGCGCTGGGCAGACGCAAACGATTCCGGTCGTGGTCAAGCAAGGCGCCGTGGAGCGTCCGATCAGCTTCCGGCTCGATGTGATGCCGGTCTTCATGCGATCGGGCTGCAACACCGGTAGTTGCCATGGCGCGGCACGCGGCAAAGACGGCTTTCGTCTGTCGCTGTTCGGTTTCGATCCCGAAGGGGATCATTTCCGCCTGACGCGCGAGCTGAGCTTCCGCCGCGTCAATCTGGCCGTGCCGCAGGAAAGCCTGCTACTGGAAAAAGCAATTGGCTCCGTGCCGCACACCGGCGGCAAACGATTCGACGACAAGAGCGAGTACTACAAGACACTCATGCGCTGGCTCGAGGCAGGCACGCCGAACGACGCGGCCGACGTCGCCACTTGCACCGCAGTCGAGGTGTTTCCAAACCAGGTCGTGCTCGAAGGGGAGGGGGCGACTCAGCAATTTATCGCCCGCGCCAAGTACTCCGACGGCACCGACCGGGACATTACCAGCCTGGCCGTGTTTCTGACGAACAACGACAACTCGGCCGCGATCAGCCCTGATGGCCTGGTCACCGCGGCCAACCGGGGCGAGGCCTTCGTGATGGCCCGCTTTGCCACGCACACCGTTGGTAGCCAGGTGCTGGTATTGCCGAAGGGCTTGCAGTACACGCCACCCACCACGCCGCCGGCCAACTACATCGACGAACTGGTCAACGCCAAGCTGCAAAAGCTGCGAATCCTACCGAGCGAGCTGTGCACGGACGAAGTCTTTCTGCGTCGGGTGACGATCGACATCGCGGGCATGCTGCCGACCGAGCAGGAGTACGCCGAGTTCACTGCGGACCAGGATCCCACCAAGCGCGCCAAGCTGGTCGATCGATTGCTCCAGCGCAAAGAATTCTCGGAAATCTGGGCCATGAAGTGGGCCGAGTTGCTGATGGTCAAAAGCACGGTCGACGTCAGCTACAAGTCGATGTTCTTGTACTCCAACTGGCTCACCGAGCGGATCAGTAGCAACATGCCGCTGAACCAGATGGTGCAGGAGCTGCTCGGGGCCAACGGCGGTACATTTACCAACGCTGCCACGAACTACTACCAGATCGAGCGAGACACGCTGAAGACGGCCGAAAACGTCGCCCAGGTTTTCATGGGCATTCGCACCCAATGCGCACAGTGCCACAACCATCCGTTCGACCGCTGGACGATGGATGACTACTACAGCTTCGCGGCGTTCTTCTCGCAAGTTGGCCGCAAGGCGGGCGAAGACTACCGCGAGACGATCATCTTCAATTCCGGCGGCGGTGAGGTGGCGCATCCCATCGGCGGACGCGTGATGCCACCGAAGTTTCTCGGCGGCCCTACGCCCAATGTCGCCGGCCAGGATCGCCGCGTGGTCCTCGCCAAATGGCTGGCGTCGCCAGAGAATCCGTACTTCGCCACCAGCGTCGCCAATCGCGTGTGGGCGCATTTCTTTGGCGTCGGCATTGTCGAACCAGTCGACGACGTGCGCGTCAGCAACCCCGCGACCAATCCAGAGCTCTACAAGGCGCTCGGCGATCACTTCACGCAATACAACTACGACTTCAAACAACTTGTGCGCGATATCTGCAACTCGCAGGCCTATCAGCGCAGCAGCCAGCGGAATGCCAGCAATGAGTCGGACGAGCTGAACTTCGCCCACGCGCGCATCCGCCGCATCTTTGCTGAGAACGTGCTGGATAGCGTCAGCCAAATTACAGAGACCAAGGACAAGTTTCCCGGTTTGCCACTGGGCGCCCGCGCGGTGCAAATCGCCGACGGCAACGCCTCGACCTACTTCCTCACCACGTTTGGTCGCTCGAACCGGGCCACGGTCGGCATTTGCGAAGTGAAGACCGACCCGACGTTGTCGCAGTCGCTCCATCTGCTCAATGGTGACACGGTGGAGACGAAGGTCCGCGATGGCGGTCTGATCAAGCGGATGCTCGACGCCGGCAGCACGCCGCAGCAACTGATTGAAATGATGTACGTCCGCTCGTTAGCGCGGAAGCCCACGCCTCAAGAGATGGAAAAGCTGCTGGCAATCGTCGCGGCCGAGCCTGTGCCGCAAAAGGGCCTGGAAGACATCTTCTGGGCAGTTCTCAACTCTCGCGAATTCTTGTTTAACCACTAATTGCTACGAGTAAGTTTCCGATGCATTCCAAATATTCGTTCGCCCGCTTGTTGCTCCTGGTCGCTATTGGCTGCGGGCTGTCCGCAGCAGCGCAGGCCGATGAAGCCAAGCCTGAAGACAAGGCCATGCCCAAGGTCACGTTCGAAGAGCACGTGCAGGCGATCTTTCGCCAGCACTGCGTCAGTTGCCATGGGCAAGACAACCCCAAGAGCGACCTGCGGACAGACAACTACGCCGCCCTGATGCGCGGCGGCGCCAGCGGCGAAGTGATCGAGCCGGGCGACATCGACGCGTCACGGTTGTGGAAGCTGGTCTCGCACGAAGAAGCGCCGGAGATGCCTCCGAAGCAAGACAAGCTGCCCGAGGCTCAGTTGACGTTGATCAAGCAGTGGATCGCCGGCGGCGCCCTGGAAAAATCGAGCTCCGTCGCCAAGGTGAAGGCCAAGCCCAAGGTCGAATTGAGCGCCGCAAGTGGCGCCGGCAAGCCGGAAGGCCCGGCGCCAATGCCCGAGAAACTCTCGCGCAAGCCGGTCGTTTACACTCCGCGGGCGAGCGCCGTCACGGCCATCGCCAGCAGCCCCTGGGCGCCTCTGGTCGCGATCGCCGGCCAAAAGCAGATTCTGCTCTACAACTCCGACACGCGGCAGCTGTTGAGCGTGCTGCCTTTTACGGAAGGGATGCCGCAGGTTCTCAAGTTCAGTCGCTCCGGCGGATTGTTGTTGGCCGGCGGTGGCCGCGGTGGACAGGCGGGCAAGGTCGTCGTGTTCGACGTCCGCACCGGAGAACGCGTGACCGAAATTGGTGACGAACTCGACGCCGTGCTGGCGGCCGATATCAACGATGACCACACCCGGATTGCGCTCGGCGGGCCCAATCGCGTGGTGCGGATCTACTCGGTCGAAGATGGCTCGGTCGTTCATGAGATCCGCAAGCATACAGACTGGATCTGCTCGCTCGAGTTCAGCCCCGATGGCGCCCTACTGGCCACGGCCGACCGTGGCGGTGGGATGTTCGTTTGGGAAGCCGAGACGGCTCGCGAGTTCCAGAACCTCAAGGGGCACACCCTGGGCATCACCGCGGTCAGCTGGCGGATTGATGGCAACCTGCTGGCCAGCAGCAGCGAAGACACCACGATCAAGCTGTGGGAGATGGAGAACGGAACCGTCGTCAAGAATTGGGCCGCCCATCCTGGTGGCGCCACCAGCGTGAGCTTCGGCCGAGACGGTCGATTGGTCACGACCGGACGCGACAAGCTGGCCAAGATCTGGGACCAAAACGGCGCAGCGCAAAAGCCGCTCGAACCATTTGGCGATATCGCGCTACGGGCTACGTTCACACACGACGCGGCTCGCGTCGTCGCCGGCGACTGGTCTGGAGAGATCCGTCTCTCGGACACAGCCGAAGGGAAGCTGCTGGGGCGCCTGGCGGCCAATCCGCCAACCTTGGCGATGCTGGTCGAGGCCGAGACCGCTCGGGCAGCAGCCGCGCAGGCCGCCGCCACTCAGGCCGCGGCCGAATTGGCGGCGCTCGAAAAGGGCGCCGGCGAGAAGGCTGCCGCAGTTGCTGCCGCGGCAGAGCGTCTCAAGGCGGCCCAGGCCGAGGCGGAGAAGCTCGCTGCGGAGAAGGCAGCCGCCGATAAGGCCCTGGCCGACAAAGCGGCCGCCGTGAAGGCAGCGGCCGACGCGGCCGCGCAAGCCGCGGCCAGTGCAGTCCAGGCCGCGCAGGAGAAGGTGGCCTCGGACATTGCCGAAGCCGCTCAGGCCGCGGCTGCAAAGGCCGAAGCCGCGAAAGCCGCCACCGCTAAAACTGAACCGGCCCCTCCAGCGGCGCCTAAGTAGGTTGAACCTACTGAGCGTCTGCCAGAGTTGTATTACTCGGCCGAGTTGACTGGATTCAGATCGAACGAGATTCGGTCATTCGAATTCGACGTGCCATCGGAATGGCCCCCAGCAGTCTCGCTTCCGAAGCCTTCTTTGCTCCCGAAAACTCAATAAAAAAACGCTGCCTGAATTCGCGCAGCGTCACCTAGCGCAGTGCTTTCGCAAATCGCGCAGAGATCAGTCGAGTTTTCAAAGACAGCCTCGTAGCGACCGCAGCGAAAGGCCGCGGCCCTCGCGATTACTCGCGAGGACGAACAGCGCCGGTCAGGCCGGAGTAGTCAGCACGATCTTCCGGGTGCCACAGCGGCAAGCCCATCGCAATTCGAGCGGCCAACACGTCGAGCTTCTCGTTCGACCCGGCCGGCGCCTCGGTCGCCGAGAATTCCTTGGTTTCGACGGGAGCAAAATCTTCGTCGTGGCCGAACTCCAGAATCGCTTCAAATACATTCCGCATCGCAACAACCTACCTTCCAAACAAACAGTACCAACAAAACAACAATAAATTCACGCTACAAAATAGTGCACGGCTCAGACTGCGTCAGAGAGTGTCGGAACGCTAAAGGTTGGACCGATCCGTTGATCGGCGTGCGTCCAACAAAGAGGGCTTGGCAAAAAATCAGCCTGCCAAGTCACTGAGGTCTCAGGTCGAAAGGCAAACTCCACAACAGACGCAGACGGTTTACTGGTTTCAGAACACGTAATTATTCGTAGAACGCCAGCGAACGTCAAGCTTTTTGACGGAGATTTCCGAGTTGCAAGCCTCGGTAACAGCACTTCGACGTCGCTGGTAGCGTGCTGCGCAAGTGAGCGTTGATGCAATTGCCTGCCGCTCGGGCGATTTAGGCGGAGTTTGCGCTCTCAGGCCCGCAAAATAGGGCATTTGAGCCGGTTTTCTGCTTGGCGCGGGCGCTGCGAGGCGACAGCAGGAAAAAATTTCGGTTCGTGTCGCTTTTTGCGCCAGAGGCTCGCGTTCTTGCGCCACGCAGCGAGATCGTTCGGCACAGGAACGATCTCGCAAGGCGCCGCGCGAATCGCGGATAGAATCAGCGTCGTTCGGCTGAAGTCGACTGATCACGTTGCCATTCTGAAGAGAGCGAGTAGTTTTTCATGGCGTGGTTCCAACGCACACTCCGCTTGCCGCCACAGCGGCGCGGCTTTCATCTGATCACCGACCAAGTCCGCGCCGCGCTGCCAGAGCTGCGCACGATCCACGTCGGCCTGCTGCACGTCTTCATCCAGCACACCTCGGCGTCGCTCTCGATCAACGAAAACGCCGATCCTGATGTGCCGCATGATCTGGAGCGCGTCTTCAATTCACTCGCGCCGGAAGACTTTCCGTATCGGCACACCTGCGAAGGCCCAGACGACATGCCGGCCCACGTCAAGGCGGCGCTGCTGGATAACAGTGTCACAATGCCTGTGACTGATGGACGCCTGGCGCTGGGAACCTGGCAAGGGATCTACCTCTGCGAACATCGCGACCACGCGACCGCCCGGCAGTTGGTCCTCACGCTACAAGGGACCACGGAGGCGAACGGTTGAGGATGACGCGCCACACTCAAAAGCACGTACAAAGATGGGATTGTGCCACAGAGGGCACAGAGGACACTGAGGAGGACGGGAGAGAACGCAGAATTAGTGGAAGGAACAAGTCACTGAGGGCACCGAGGGAGTCAACTCCGAAACCTCGTCGAACTGAACTCCTTGTTCTTTTTCCTCTCCGTATCCTCTGTGCCCTCTGTGGCAAAATCCTCTTCTGTCTGTGCATCGAGGTGCAAACGTTCAATACGGAAAACGCTCGGTCATTTCCTCGGCGGAAAGCTCGACCAGGAACTTCGAGAGCCGTTCAACGAGTCGGGCCATCATCTGCCGCCCTTTTTCGGCCGTGGCCGCGTGCGGGTTGCCGCTGCCGGTGTTGGTGGTCAACAGGTGCCAGGGGCGGGTGATCGACACCCAGCCGCGGTTGACGGCTTCGAAGCGGGTCTCGGCCGTTGCGCCGTCATCGGCTGCCAGTCCGCCATCGGGCCGTCGGGCGACCAGTTCCGGCCGGTACGCCAGGATGAACGCCGTTTCCATTTCTCCGGCGTGATCGCCTGGATCGTCGAAAATCTCGCGCTCACAGTCCGACAGCACCTTGTACCAGTTGCAAAGAAACAAATGCGCGGTGGTCTTACCAAACAGTTCGCGCAGCACCGGCTTCAGGTCGTTGCCGCCATGGCTATTCAGCAGCACAATCTTGCGGATTCCATGCCGGGCGAGCGATTCGACCAGGTCGCGAATGACTGCCGCCAGCGTCGATGGATTGACGTTCATCGACAGCGGATACGCCAACTGGTTGGTCTCTGTGCCGTAAGGAATCGTCGGCAGCAGAATCACCTTGGCGCCTTGCGCGTGGGCCGCGGCGCAGATTTCTTCGCCGACCACGTCTCCTTCGATCGTGTCGGTGCCATAGGGCAAGTGCAGATTGTGAGGTTCGGTGGCGCCCAGCGGCAGCACGGCGACTTCGAACTGGTGTTCTTTGACGTAGGCGTAGTTCGTCTCAGATAATTTCCAGGGGCGCAAGGGAAAAGCTCCTGCGCTCGCGAATGAGCGCTGCTAGGATGTTTCAAAACTTCCATGCAGGGGGACAGTCCCCAGTTTTTCTTCGCTACGCTGCGAAAAATGGGGACGGTCCCCGAAGTTTTGAAACACCTGCTTACTTGATGCTCTTGAGGAACTCGCGGTACAGCTCATCGAGCCGGGCGTCCGGTTCACCGGTCAATGTAGCGAGTGTATCGGCGCGATCGCGCCCGGTGTAGACCGCCACCAGATATTCGACCAGCGGCCCTCGATAACGGCCTTCCGCGCCGTGGATCAAAAAGTGGGTCAGCCCGGCTGATTGGCTATAGAGTTTGGCGATCCGCGGATCTCGCTGCAGTTGCTCCATGCCCAGGCTGATCAACTCCGATAGCGGCACATAAAAATTGTCGGCCAGCAAGCGGTGCTGGGCGTCGCGCAGGCGAACCGCGTCATTTCCGCCCAGCAGCGTCCAGCCCTCCTGCTCCACGAGCGATTCCATATAGCAGGCGATCCCCTCGATGATCCAGAAGTTCTCATCTCGCCCGATATCGCGGCTGACAGGCCGGATCTCGCTGAACAGTTGATGCGTCGCCTCGTGGTAGAGGTTCGTGTCGTCCTGCTCTCCCTCAGCAACGTAGAAATACGCTTCGCGCCGGCTGGCGAGATAGAAGCCGCTCGAAAGCTCGATGTTCGGCTGGTCCTTCTTGAGCGCTTCGATGTAGCGATCACGATCGCGGAACAAAACGACTTTGTGCTGCGGCGGTTCGCGGCGCGTGGCGGCCTGCCCTCGATAGCGCCGGGCCAGTTGCTCTTCGGTCGCGACAAAGCCGGCGAACATCTGCTGCCAGACGTCGTAGAGCCGCTCCAGTCGCGTCGCCAGGCGAACTCCCTCCTCCAAGCTATGGTCGGTGTGAACCGCGTAATGTTCGGTCGTCACGTTCCAACCATTTTTCGGTTGGGCGCCCAGCCGGTTGGCGTCGTCAGCCTTCATCCAACGCCCGCGATAGAATTGCTCGCCACCTTCGTAGCGCTTCACGTTCGCCGCCGGAATCCAACCAAATTTGGGATGCCAGACCTGCTTCTCGCGCAACTTACGGGCTTCGAACGGCGTGAGCCAGCGATCGTTCAGTCTCTCATAGCCCAGGATCTTGCGCGCCGCCTCATGGTCAGGGTTTTCGCGCAGCGTTTCCACCAGCAGCGGAAACGCCTGGCTTGCCTCGCCGTCGTCGACCGCCTCGGCCGAGAGCGCAAATAGCGTCTCGGCCTGATCGGCGCGCGCCTGGTCAAAGCGGGCTTGCCATCTGAATTCGGGGCTGTCTGCCGGAAGCCGCGATGGCGCAGGCGCAACGTCCGTCGCAATTGCCGGTCGTTGCGCGAATCGCAAAGTGTTCTGTAGGACTGGCGGCGCCCAGCGGCGGGCCTTAGCAGCCTGTGACGTGAGGCCGGAGTCCGAGGCCTCGCCGGCCAGTGCTTGCAAGTCCGCGGCGTAGCTTGCAATCAAGTCTGCGTGCCGCTTGCTGATCGCGTCTGGTTTGGCGCCACGCGCGGAGCGAGCATCGCTGCTTGCCAACGCAAGCCACGCAACGGCAATCAGCGCAGCAGCGCGCACGGGCGTCTGAAACGCATGCCAGGAATCGTAACAGCGGAATTGCCGGAAGACGTGAATGGCCGACCCCTTTGTCGACGGATGGGACG
>Ga0070665_100000507_pt1 | contig 55834 bp, 47 predicted proteins | sample KBSS13metaG_FD_65862 | JGI IMG/M metagenome (GOLD analysis project Ga0070665, IMG submission 65862) | Switchgrass rhizosphere microbial communities from Kellogg Biological Station, Michigan, USA - KBS S1-3 metaG | ecosystem: Host-associated > Plants > Roots > Rhizosphere > Soil ...
GTGCGTCCCGGTGGCGAAACATAGACCTGTGGAACGTCTGCCCCCTCGCGGTTCCCGACATTGGTTACGCGAAACGTCACTTTGAGTTGACGTCCGCCGGTCACCTTCAAGGCGTCATAGCGGAATGCGGTATAGCTCAGGCCATGGCCAAAGGGGTAAAGCGGCTTGGCGCCGGTCTTTTCGAACCAGCGATAGCCGATGTCCGAGCCTTCCGGATACTCCACATCGAACGGCATCCGGTCTGCTTGAAAGCCGAACGCGCGGCGAACCTCGGCATTGGCGCGGGGTACATGGGAACCGGGAAGGACGGGCAGCGGCAACTGCTGCAGTCCGGCAGGCCAGGTCACGGGGAGATGGCCCGAGGGGTTCACTTGCCCTGAGAGAACCGCCGCTATCGCCGCCCCGCCGCGTTGCCCGGGGTACCAGGTGGCCAGAATGGCGGGTACTTTCGAAGCCCAGGGCATGAGAACAGGGTTGCCGGTCTCGAGGACGACGACGCTGCGGGGATTGGCGGCGGCCACCGCATCGATCAAAGCATCCTGACCTTCGCCGAGCGACAAATCGGCATTGTCGTTGGACTCGTTCGACCATTTTTCAGCAAACAGGATCGCGACATCGGCCTTGCGCGCCAGGTCGGCGGCGGCAGCGACATCCTTGCCGTCGGCATAGTCCACCTGAGCGGCCGGGAATGCGCGGCGTAACGCTGCCAGCGGCGCGGTTCCGCCATAGCTGCGCCTGATCGGGCCCTTGTACGGGATTTCCAGAGCGAAGCCCCCCACGGGTACGACCTGGGATGACCCGCCTCCGGACAGGACGCCGATGTCGGCGTGTCCACCGATGACGGCGATACGCTTTGCGGTGCTCGCGAGAGGCAGGAGATTGCCTTCATTCCGCAAGAGTACCATGCCGCCTTCGGCCGCGGCCTGGGCAATGTCCGCATGTGCATCGTAGTCGATCGGGCCTGGGGCCGGCGGAGCATCGACCAGCCCGCTGGCGAAAAGCGTGCGCAGTATCCGGCGCACCGCCGTGTCCACTGCCGCGCGGGGGATCGTTCCGTCGGCGAGTTTCGGCTCCAGCTCCTTGCTGAAGAACAGCTTGGTGTCGATATTGCCGCCCGACTTCTTGTCCAGGCCCTTGACCAGCGCTTCGGTCGAGTGGACCGCGCCCCAGTCCGACATGACGAAACCCGTGTAACCCCAGTCCCGCCTGAGGACATCCAGAAGCAGGAACTTGTCTTCGCAGGCATAGACGCCGTTGACCCGGTTGTAGGAGCACATGACCGAACCGGGCTTTCCGATCTCGTCGGCGATCTGGAACCCGAGCAACTCGGTCTCGCGCATCGTCGGTTCGCTCATGTTGACCGAGTAGACCGCCCGGCCGGTTTCGGTGTTGTTGAACGCGAAATGCTTCATCGTGGAAATGATCTTGTTGCTCTGGATGCCTGCGATCGATCGACCCGCGAGCACGCCCGTGAGCAGCGGGTCTTCGCTTACATATTCGAAGTTGCGACCCGCCCGCGGGTCGCGGATCAGGTTTGCACCTCCACCCAGGAGGATGCCGAAGCCGCTGGCGCGCGCTTCCGATCCGATCATCGCGCCGCCTCGGAACGCCAGGTCAGGGTCCCACGATGAGCCTAGCAGCAGAGAGGCCGGCAATGCCGTTGCGACAAATCCCTTCCGCATGTTCCCGATATTGGCGACGCCAAGGCTCGCATCGGTTTCCTTGACCGCGGGAATGCCGAGGCGGGGCACGCCAAGCGGGTCGGCGTTCAGGATCGCAATCTTCTCCTGATGCGTCATCGCGGCCAGTGCCGCCTCGGCGCGGACGTCGGGTGAAAGATTGGGATTGGACCAGCGACCGCGTATGACGGTCTGCGCGTCGACTGCCTTGCCCTGCTCCTGCGCGTACAGAATATCCTGCGCAGTTAGAGAAGCTGGCTGGAGGAACAGCATCGCTACAAGGGCGATACAGCTTCTTGATGGCCAGGACATTCCGCCGTCGTTCCGGCGTCGCATGTCCCAGAAGCTGTCCGCGAGCCTATCAACCTTTTGTTCGACGGCCAAGCTTCCATCCCCCTTCTTCTGTCATCGTCTTCGGGGACCTTCAGGCTCGTGGCCGCACTGCTTGTGCTTAGCCGTAAGCGTTACCCCAACTCCCATCCTTAAAATCGAACGGTATCGTACGGATAGCGAGAGGGTGGTCAATGTCAAGCTGCGGGCGGGAAAGACCTAGCGTGCGCGAACCATATCGGGATCGCCGGCGCGTCCTCGAGCTTTGCGGTTGTCGCGCTCCAAACCGCGCTCACTCAGATCAACGCACGGTATTCGCACTGACGCACCGCCAGCCGCTGCGGATTTCACCAGCCACTGCGGGCGCATGAATGCCTGCCACGAACAAAACTCGACGTTCGCAGCGGCACCCGCGAACGGCAACTTTACCGACATTCAGCGCTTGCTCCGTTGTTTTAGGCGACAAACGGAAATTGCGGAGCGAGCAATCTGACGTTTCCAGTGCTCTAATTTCCGCAACACCTCACGCAGATCATTGCGCTGGACGCAGCGTGATGTTTCACGCACACGGGGTCCGCGGAGTATTGCGTGCGCGATCCGTTTCCCTGTTGCCCGGCGCTGCATGAGACTGTCCGTTCCTTCGCTTGAAGGACGCTTGTCCAAATGGGGAAAGTCACGTCGGGGGATTTCCGATGACGCTTCCGCTTTTCGATCTGTCCGCTTCGGCGGATGCGGGCCGTGACATCGACGCTGGCCTGTCAACATACGGCTTCCTACAACTCGCCAATATCGGGATCGCCTCCAGCGAACTCGAAGAGGTGTTCCATGCAAGCCAGGCTTTCTTCAAAGGCCCGGCAGCCGTCAAACAGCAATGCGCGTATCGCTCAGCTGCGGAGAATTTCGGCTACCAGGGCCTGCTGGAGGAAAACCTCGACCCCATGGCGCCGGCCGATCTCAAGGAAACGTTCACGATGCGCAACATCGTGGCCGATCCACCGCCGCCGGAGCGCTGGCCTTCAGACCGATTTCGAGAAACGATGTGCGACTTCTACGCTCACGCTCTCGCTTGCGCTCACGAGATCCAGCGGCGAATGGCCGGTACCCTGGAATTGCCGGAGGACTACTTCACCCGGCTCCATTCCGGGCAGAACGTCACGCTGCGCCTTCTGTATTATCCGGCAAACGCGGCTTATCCGTTTGGCGACCCTGATCCCGCGCAAATGGGTGCGGGCGCACACACCGATTACGGCTTCATGACGCTGCTGTTCCAGAACGGCGTCGGCGGTTTGCAGGTCATCGACAAGAGCGGCGCATGGATCGACGTGCCGCCGCGGACCGACGCGGTGGTCGTCAACAGCGGCGACATGCTGGAGCGCTGGACCAACGGCAAATACAAATCGACTATGCACCGCGTGATCGCCAGGACCGGCGACCGCCACCGGCTGTCGATCGCGATGTTCATCGATCCCGACACCGATGCATGGATCGAGGCGTTGCCCAGTTGCGTCTCGTCCGACAACCCCGCTCGCTTCGCTCCGATCTCGGCCGGGGCGCATCTTCAGGCGCGACTGGAAGCTTCGCACCAGGGAAGGTTCACCCGATGAACGGCGCAGCGCGCAGCGTAGCAAGGCGACGCTACGACTTGCCTTTGCTGGCCGCGGGATCGGTGGCCTTTTCGGTGTCGACTATGTTCAGTTCGATGAAACCGGTATTGATCGCTCGGTTCGTCGAGCAGGCTCATTATTCATCAACCCTTGCTGGTCTTTCGGCGGCCATGCCGTTCATTGGCGGCATAGCCTCCACTTTCCTGATGCCTTGGCTGTTCCGTCTTGTGGGCGCACGTTCGGCAATGGTGACGTTCGCGACTGGTCTTGCGCTTTGCGAGGCATGCAATGCGCTGATCTTCGCCGTCCCCGCGCTGATCCTGCTTGGCCAGTTCCTGGCCGGGATATGCGGCGGCGTGCTTATGGGCATGGCCTCGCGCCTGATCGCCGTGTCCGAACGCTCCGAGCAAAGTTTTGGCATCGTGGACATGGTCGGAGTGTTGGCGATGTCCTTCATGATCGCCGGGTTCGGCTCTGCAGTGGAGTGGGATGGGCTGCGCGGCGGCTTTTCTGCAGCTGCCCTCCTGTGCGCGCTTTTCGCAGTGATCGTGCAGCTGTGCCGCGCCGGCTTGCCTAAGCCGCACGGACCGACCGAACTCGAGCGCGCCCCGGCGTTTACCATCAGCTGGCGGGCGGGAGCCATCGTTGCCATGGGCGTGCTGTTCGTGACGTTCAGCGGCCTCGGCTTTGCCTTCATGATCACCGTCGCGCGCAATCTCGGCATGACTTATGACGAGGCGAGCTCTGCGATCGGGGTCGTCCTGTTCGTCTCCGCCTCCGGTTGCCTGATAGGTGGATGGTGTGCTGCGAAATTCGGACCCAAGATCCCGCTGATCGCAGCTTTTGCAGTCTGTGCTCTGGGCTGGTTCACCGCCTTGAACGCCAGCAGTCAGTGGGCGTTTTTGCTGGGACTCGTTCCCGCAGTCTTTGCCCTACAATTCTGCTTCCCGGTGTTGCTCACCTTGGCCGGGTCTTTCGACCGGGAGGGCCGGCTTGCCGCCATCGCGGCGCCCATCATTGTCAGCGGATTTGCCTGGGCGGCAATTCTGGCCGGATTGCTGGTCGATTACCGGGGCATCGGCGCACTTGCCGTGGCCAATGCGGCAGGCATGGTCGTATGCACGATCCTGGTGCTCGCAGGCACTTCCGAGCGATCCTTTCAGAAGCCGTGAGGCAATGCACCATTTGCGAGGAAGCGATACGACGTGCGAAATGACCTCAATTGGACTTGGTATCGCCGCCTGTCGGAGCTTGGTCTCTAAACCGCCTCGATCAGGATCGTATCGATCGTGAAGGAACCATCGGGCTCGATTGCAAAGTGACTGGCGACCTCGCTGCTGGCCAGACCTTGGAGCGTGCGGATGGCAGCGGCGCGATCGGGCGTGGTGCTCATCCGTGCGATCCAGTCGGCAAAGTCCATGCGCAAGCGCCCCTTAATAATGGCGGTGATGGCAAAGCCTGCCTCAGCCAGCATCGCTTGCCATTCCAGCTCGCTGTAGTCGCGCACATGGGAAGGGTCGCGCAGGAGCTCGACGGCTTGCAGATGCGTATCCGCAGCAGCCCTCGGAGGTGCGATGACATCGGCAAACACCGCAACCCCGCTTTTGCGCAGCACCCTGCGTGCCTCTTTCAGCCCTGCCGGCACATCATGCCAATGATGCACCGAAAAGCGACAGGCCAGCATATCAAACGTTCCATCGCCAAACGGCAGCGCGGCCGATGAGGCACAGCAAGTCTCGATGTTGATAAGGCCGCGCCGCTCCGCTTCAGCCGCCACCGCAATCGTCATTTCGGGCGAGAGATCACTGGCGGTGACCCGCGCGGAACCTGCGGCCAGCGCAAAGGCCACATGACCGCCACCACAGCCCAGATCGAGCGAATGGATCGGCGCCGTTGCGGCGGCGATGGCGGCGATGCGTTGCAGATCCGCGCCGGATGCATGGGCGGAGCTGGCGACATAGGCGTTCGCACGCGGGCCGAATTGGTTTTGCACGAGATGGTTGTGGTGCTGGGTCATAAGCTGTCTCCTAAGCGGGACACTGCGTTGTGACTTAGCCTGTTACAATGAATAAACTTATCCTGTTATACGGCTTACCATGATCGACGCAGAACAGCGTATCCTGCTGGGCGCCTTCGTCCGGGCTCGACGCGAAAGCATAGCTCCCGACACGCCTACGCGGCGGCGGCGCACTCCAGGCTTGCGCCGAGAAGAGTTGGCCGCTCGCGCCGGGATCGGCGTGACATGGGTAGCCTGGATCGAACAGGGGCGCGATGTGCGCGCCTCTGCCGAGACATTGGCGCGACTGGCCGATGGGTTGAGCCTGACGCGCGCGGAGCGGGCCTACCTCTTCAATCTGGCCGCACGCCGCGATCCCGCCGATCCTTTTCGCCCGGGCACCACCGAGGCACCGCCGGCGATCAGCGCGCTCGTCTCGGGACTGACGTGGCCGGCCTATGGGCTGGACGCGGCGTGGCACGTGTGCTGCGCCAATGCGGCGGCGCGGCGCCTGTTTGTTGGCCTGTTCGCCGATTCAGAGCAGCCCAACTTGCTGCGCTATATCTTTACCTGCGCACAAGCCCGCGCCCTGCTCCCGGATTGGGAGGACCGCTGCCGACGCGTTCTCGCCGAGTTTCGCCGCGACTATGGCCGAGTGCTGGGCGATCCGCGGGTGGGCAGCGTCGTGGCTTGGCTTCGCGGCAATAGCGATACCTTCCGCGCTGCATGGGACCAGCAAAGCGTGCTGGCACGCGAAAGCGGACCACGTTTGTTTGAACACCCGATAGACGGAGCGCTCCGCTTCACCCAGCACACCCTCGCCGAAGTCGAGCGGGGCGATTTCCGTCTCGTGGTGCTCGAGCCAGAGACATGAACGAGCGTCGGCTTGCGACAAGCCGCGAACCTCGTGCTGGTGAGTGCCTTCCAGAAGGTACAGGCATGTTTCGACAAGCGCTGGCGTTCGCTCTGATGCAAACGAACGGCTTCCACCGGTTGCCCGCTGCCGCTTCCAGCATAAATGGGCGTCGCGGCTGACGCCTTGAGAGCGGTCGTAGCGGGACGCCAACGAAGCGCTTCAAACCGGCCATCCGTTCATCGCGCGAGCCGTCTACGCCGCGGCCGCCTTAAGGCTTCGTGGTAAGTGCCTGCTCAGAGTACCGTGAGTATCGAAGTCCAGGGCAATTGACGCAAATCGTCCGGCCTGCAACCGCATTCCCCCATGCAGTCCCCCTCGCGCCTCGTATGGAGCATCGCATTCCCGGCAATGCTGACCAATGTCGCGACCGCCCTGTTCGGTCTCGCTGACATGTGGGTCATCGGCCGGCTCGGCGACGCCACAGCGCAAAGCGCGGTCGAGCTCGGGGCGAAGTTCATGATGGCCGTGCTGATCGTGTTCGCCTTTCTGCGCACAGGCACGGTTGCGCTCACCGCTCAGGCGGCGGGTCGTGGGGATCAAGACGAGCAGGCTGCGATCCTGGTGCGAAGCTTGGGCGCGGCACTGGCCATCGGCGCGCTGCTGCTGCTCGTGCGCCCTTGGGTGATCGAGGGAGGACTCGGGCTGCTTGAAGCCAAAGGGCGAGTAGCCGCCAACGCCGCCGCGTATATCAATATCCGCTACTGGGCCGGGACAGCCTGGCTGCTCAACTGCGCGCTGGGCGGCTGGCTGATCGGGCGGCGGCGCGTGCGGACAATACTTGTCGTCGAAGTGACGGCCAATGCCGCTCACATCGCGCTCGACCTCGCTTTCGTGCTTTGGATCGGGTGGGGAGTTGCGGGTGTCGCAGTGGCGACTGCCTGCTCGGAGCTGTTGAAGCTGGCACTTCTGGCCGTTGCGGTGATGCGCGAGCCGGCGGCTGGCACGGCGCTGGCGGCCATTCGCCGCCGCACGGTATGGGACCGGCGTGCGTTGCGCGGTCTGTTCAGCCTCAATCGCGACCTGTTTCTGCGGACGCTGTTGCTTACCGTTTCCATGCTCCTTCTCGCGCGCGGCGGGGCGCAGCGGGGGCCTGTGGTGCTCGCCGCAAACGGCATACTCTTCCAGATATTCATGCTGTCGTCACTGATCGTCGATGGCTTCGAAAGCGCGGCCCAGGTCCTGTGCGGCGAGGCCAAGGGCGGTCGAGATCGCCGCCGGTTCGTGCTTTTGGCGCGCGCGTCCCTTACGTGGGCCCTGGTGGTCGGAATAGGTATCGGGTTGGTCTACCTGATCGTCGGCGACAGGTTCGCGGCGAGCTTCAGCACGAATCCCGACGTGATCGCCGCAACCGGCGCCTACATCGGCTGGACCGCCTTGCTGGCCGTGCTGGGAGTTTTTGTCTCGGTGTTCGATGGCATCTTCGTCGGTGCCGGCTGGACGCGCGCGATGGTGCTCACAATGGCTGCGGCCATGGCGGTCTATGGCGCGGCTCTTTATCTGTTCGCCCCGCTGGGCAACGATGGTCTCTGGTCGGCTTTCAGCTTGCTGTTCGTCGTCCGCGCCGCCGGTCAGCTCTACCTCCTGCCGGGCCTTGTTCGCCGCGACTTGGATTGACGGTGTCGCGCCGGAGCCGACATTCGCCGTGCCTACGAACCTGACGAAAAACCGACGTCGTTCAGCACAATGTCTTCATGCCGGAAAAACGCTTCGCTGGCCTCCTTCCAAGATGGGCAGCGCCAGGAAACATCGAACGGCAGGACAGCCCGCATATTCGCCGGCCTCTCGCAGCCCTCATGCGTGAAGCAACGCTCGCACTTGCCGGACCAGCACGTCTTGCGCCCAGGGCTTGGGCAGGAACTTGCCTTCGGCCGGCAATCGCCCCTGGGCCAGCCGGTGATGACCAGAGGTCAGCACCAAGTGCACGCGAGGCCAGCGTTCGTGCACCAGACACGCCAGGTCGAGTCCATTCATGCTGCCTGGCATATCAATATCCGAAAAGAGGAGGTCGACATCAATCAAGCCACCCATGATCAGCAGCGCTTCGTCGGCGTCCGCCGCCTCCAGCACCGTGAAGCCGGCCTCTTCCAATACGACCGTTCCGTGCATCCGCACCAGCGCGTCATCTTCCACCACAAGGATGGTAGGCATTGCCTGGCGTTCTGCCACGTCTGGAGTTCCTTCAGGGAGAATGCCCCATATCGTGAATGTCTCAGATCAGTAGAGGTTCAGAAAATTCGCGATTAAATATCTTGATGCCTCAAAACCGTCCGAGGCATGGTGAAGATAAACGTCGTCGCCACTGCGTCAGACCGGGCGACAAGGGCGCCATCGTGCGCTCGTGCGATTTCGGATGCGATGTGCAGGCCAAGCCCAAGGCCTTGCTTCAACCGCTCATCACCTCGGAAAAACGGCTGGAACAGTTTCTCCAACGCTTCTGGCGGGATCGGCTTCCCCCCGTTGGAAACGGCAATCACGAGTTCGCCACCAGCCGTGGATGCCTTCACCACGACAGGCTGATCCTTCGCACCATGGGCAAGTGCATTGCCCAGCAGGTTCGAGAGCAATTGCCCGATGCGCATCCTGTCGCAATCGACCGGCTCGCTCAGGTCGAAACGCGTCTCGATAGTCTGGTTGGGCGAGATAGACCGGAGTTCGGCCACCACTTGGCGAAGAACCGGCTCCAGCGGTTCATCGGCATCCCGGTCGAGAGTGATACCGCCGCCGAGCCGCCCCCTCGCAAAATCGAGCACATTGTCGATGAGCGCCGTCGCGCGCAGAACGCTGCCGCCCATCAATTCGACCACCCGGCTGCCCCGCTGGCTTAGCCTCTCATGGGCCAGCATGTGGATGCCGCTTGCGATCGATGCGATCGGGTTGCGTAAGTCGTGCCCGAGAACGGCGATGAACTGTTCGCGCAGTTCCGAGGTGGCCCGCTCGCTCACGACGGTCGCCTCGGCCTTGTCGCGCGCGTCCAGGAGGCCCCGCTCATATTGCCGGCGCTGCGTGGCGCGAAAGATCGCCAGCAGGATCTGGACATGCTCACCATCGTGGAGACCGCCCGTCGCGTTGACGAGGACCGGCAGCCTTTCGCCCGCGGCATCGACCAGATCGAACGCCACTTCACTGAAGCTGCCCAGCATGTGCAAGGTGGGCGCGAAATGGGTCTCGTAGAAAATCTTGCCCGCGATCGGCAGCAGGTCGGAGAATCTTTGACCCACGAGCCGCTCCGCCGGACGACCGATCCAGGCCGCGAAAGTCCCGTTGGCGCGAAGGATGCGCCCGTCCCTTTCGGCCAGCACATATCCGCAAGGCGCCGCGTCGAACAGCCGCTTGAAGTCTATCCCGGCGTCGGGGAGCGCTTTGGCCTCAGGTTCAGACAAAGGCTTTGATCGCGGCGATCGTCTCGGCCGGCGCGCTCAGATTCGGGCAATGACCCGTGGCGTCAAGCAGCACGAGTTCGCTGCCTGGTATCGAACGCTGGACGAATGCGCCGACGCTTTCCGGGGCGATCACATCGTCTCGGCACTGGAGAATCAGTACGCGCGCGTCGATAGCGCCCAGGTCGGCGCGGTTGTCCGACATGAAGGTCGTGCGCGCGAACCGTTTGGCGATTTCAGGATCGGTGCGACAGAAGCTGGCAGCCAGTTCCTCGCCTAACTCGGGCCGGTCCAAGTTGCCCATGATCACAGGCGCCATGGCCTGCGACCAGCCGAGATGGTTGGTATCCAGAAAGTCCAGCAGTTCCGCGATCTGCTCCTCGCTGAACCCGCCGACATAGTCACCATCATCGATATAGCGAGGCGAAGGCCCCACCAGTACCAATGTCGAGAAGAGCCACGGTGCGCTCCGCGCGGCAATCAGTCCGATCATGGCACTGACGGAATGGCCAACGAACACGCCATCGGACACGCCCAACTCGATCGCCAACGCGACGACATCGGCGGCATAACCCTCCAGCGTCGCGTATTTCTCCGGGTCATACGCCGTAAGGTCGGACCCGCCGGCGCCGACATAGTCGAAGAGTATCGTGCGGAAATCCTGTTCGAACGCTGGCGCCACATAGCGCCACATATTCTGGTCGCAACCGAAGCCATGTGCGAACAGCATGGCGCGCGATCCTGTGCCCGCCGAACAAGCGTTGAGTCGCTTGGCGACAGAGGCGGATCGGTCCAAGGCGTTCACAACGAACGACGCAGCAGCAAGGAAACAAACTCGATCATACGGCTTCGCGTACACCCAGGATCATCGAAACGCGCAACAAGACGGGTACGCGAGAGAGGCATAGCTATCACAGCCAGCGTCATCCAACCATAGGTGCCTCCCTCCACAGCGAGGCGGGGGTTTGCCCCGCCGCCGTCTCAGCCGGCCCGACGACGATCTATACCCTGGCATTCGCGACAGAGGTCCGCCTCAATCAGCCGGATACAAGATGTCGTGCTCTCATCAGTGCCTTTGGATCAGGATCGCGACCACGGAAGGCCTGAAAGGACGCCATAGGGTCACGGCTGTCGCCCCGTTCGAGGATTTCCCGCTGGAAGCGATGCGCCAAGCCCGTGTCGAATATGTCGCCGGATTCGACAAAGGCTTCGAAGGCATCGGCGTCCAGCGCCTCCGACCAGGCATAGCTATAATAAGCGCTGGCATAGCCACCGTCGAACACATGCGTGAAATAGGGAAAACGGTGCCTCAGGCTGATTTCCTGAGGCATACCGAGCCTGTCCAGTTCCGCATCGATGAACGCGCGGGGATCGGCGGCGGCTTCCGGCGCGCGGTGGAGAGCGAGATCGACCAGAGCGCAACTGATCAGTTCGACCGTGGCAAATCCCTGGCCATAGGCATCTGCTGCACGAATCGCAGCGATCAGCGCGTCGGGTACGCCAAATCCCGCCAGGACTTCCCGGCTGACGATCCAGTTCTCCATGAATTTGCTGGGAAACTCGACGAAGTCGCGCGCGACGGCAGTGCCCGACTGGCTGGGATAAGTGACGCGGGACAGCAAGCCGTGCAAAGCATGGCCAAATTCGTGAAACAGCGTGCGCGCCTCGTCGATCGACAGGCGGGTAGCGGCGGTGTCGGGCGGCGGCGCGCCGGCGAAATTCGCAACCAGATACACGATCGGAAGCACCTCGCCGTCCATGCTCTCCTGCACGCGCAGACTGCCCATCCAGGCGCCGCCATGCTTTTCGGGGCGCGCGAGATAGTCGGTGAAGAGCAGACCCACCGGCGCGTCCTTGTCGTCGCGCACATCCCATGCCGAGACATCGGGGTGATAGCCGGCGATGTCGGCGCGGCGAACGAAACGCAGGCCATAGAGCCTTGTGGCCGTATCGAACGCCGCTTGCCGCACGGCGTCCAGACGCAGATGCTGCGCCACTGCTGCCCCGTCGAGCGCGTAGCGCGACTGACGCACCCTCTCCGCAAAATAGCGCCAGTCCCAAGGTGCGAGCGCAAAGCCGCCACCTTCATGGTCGATGAGCGCCTGCAGTTCCGCCGCTTCCTCGGCCGCGCGGCGCTTGCCCGGCTCCCATAGCTGCAGCAGCAACGCGTGGGCGGCGTCGGGCGTCTTCGCCATGCTGTCTTCCAGAGCATAGTGCGCGTGATCGACATAGCCGAGCAAAGTGGCGCGCTCGCGCCGCAGAGCCAGCGTTTCGGCAATCAGCGGCCAGTTATCGTAAGCGCCACCGTCGCAGCGATCGGTGAAGGCGCGCCACAATCGCTCGCGAAGATCGCGGCGCGCGGAGAAGGTCAGGACACTCTCATAGTCGGTGCGGTCGAGGGTGAAGTGATAGCGGCCCTGCGCGCCGCTCGCGGTTGCCCGCGCAGCAGCCGCGGCGCACAGTGCGGGCGGCAGGCCAGCGAGATCGTCGGCGCCCAGGTCCAGTATCCAGGCGCCGGTCGCGGCCATCACATTGTGCCCGAACTGCACGGCAAGCGCGGCGAGGCGCGCGTCGATGTCCGCGAAGCGCGCCTTTTGCGCTGGTTCCAGCATCGATCCGCCGCGCAGGAAACCGGAATGGGTCGTTTCGACCAGTCGGATCTGCGCGTCATTCAGGCCGGCCTCATACCGTGCGGCGTGGACTGCCGCGATCCGCGCGGCGAGCCTTTCGTCATGCCCTATCCTGGTGGAATGCGCGCTCAGCCGTGCGGAGATATCGCCCTCGATCGCGCGGATATCGGGCGTCGCCTGTGCCGATGAGAGGGTCCAAAACAGGCGGCGCACCCGCGCGAGCGCCTCGCCCGACCGTTCCAGCGCGGCGATCGTATTGTCGAAATCCGGGGCGGCGGGCTGGTCGGCGATCGTCGCGATCTCGGCCAGATGCCACGCCATCGCCGTGTCGAAGGCCGAGGGGAAATCTTCGGCCCGTACCTGCGCGAAGGGCGGCGCGCCGAGCGGACCGTCCCATGACCGCAACAGGACGGGGAGCTCAGTCAATCGATTGCACCTCGTCGCAATGGACCTCGAACCGCGTCAAGGTCGCTGGTCCGAAAGCCGTGGTCAGCGCGACATCGGTGGCGTCACGGCCCCGCGCCATCAGGATGCGGCCGATCCGGGGATGGTTGTGGCGGGCGTCATGCGTATACCATTGGCCATCGATATAGACGTCGAACCAGGCGCTGAAATCCATCGGGGCGTCCACCGCCGGAACGCCGATATCGCCCAAGTAGCCGGTGCAGTAGCGGGCCGGAATGTTCATGCACCGGCACAGCGTGACCGCGAGATGGGCGAAATCGCGGCAGACGCCCTGCCGCTCCTGATAGCCATTCCACGCGGTCTTGTCGGACCGTGCATGATGATAGCCGAACTCGATATGATTGTGGACGAAATCGACGATCGCATCCACGCGCTCGCTGGCCGTCCCATAGTGGGCAAAATTGGCCCAGGCCACGTCCATCAGCCGGTCCGTCTCGCAATAGCGGCTGCCCAGCAGAAAGATCATCACGTCGTCCGGCAGTTCTTCCACCGGCATCTGCGCCCCCCTGGGCGCACGGCGATCCGGCTCCCCGCTGTCCTCGATCACGAAGTCGCAGGACAGGGTGACACCGCCTGGCGGAACGGTGAGGCGGGTGGCCACGTTCCCGAAGCCGTCTTCATAATGATAAAGCGGAATATCGGGGGCAGTCGTCAGCCTCTGCGCCGTCTGCAGGTCCTGATGGCGCGAGGGATGCAGGCTGAGCATCGCCATCATCGCGGTTCGGGTTTCGGCTTGGAAGCTGATGTCATATCCGCATCGGATCAGCATGCGTGTCACTTTCCTGAAGACCCGATGGGTCGGCTGTTGATGGCGCCATGAGAGGAGCGGGGGAATTGAGCGGGATCGGCGCGTGAGACATCGACGGTGACGTCCATACCCAGGTAGCTGGCGGGCAAGCCGAACCAGGTGCCGGACAATGGCAAGGCCTGGTAGGGATCGCGCGCAATAGCCACGCGGATTAGGCCGCGATTGCCGATGATGCCGTTGGTCGGATCGAATTCGACCCAGCCCGATCCGGGCAGGAAGATGCGCGCCCAGGCATGGGTGTTGCCGCCACCGACCACGCCTTCCTTGCGCGAGGGATTGTAGACATAGCCCGACACGAACCGCGCGGCGAAGCCCAGGGCGCGCACCGCCTCGATCATCAGCACGGCAAAGTCGCGACAGGTGCCCTGCCGCGTCTTCAAGGTCTCGATCGGTGACTGGGTGCCCTTCTCGTGCCGGGGCACATAGGTGAAATCGCGCTTGATGCCGGTCGCCATGGCGGTCAGCAGGGCGACAGTCCCCGTATCGCCATGATTGCTGACGAAACCGCGCGCCCAATTGTCCACCGTACGTTCTGGATCATGATGCTGCCGCTCTATCGAGCGGAGCAGATCGGGCATGTCCTCCGAGGAATACGTGAACGGAAACAACCGCGCATAGGGTTCGACATCGACTTGTCCTTGCGCCAGCGGCGCGTGTTCCAGCGTCGTCTCGCTCGTAACCGTCAGCTGCGACGTCCTCCGTTCGAACAGGGCCATCGCCACGGAATTGCCGAAGACGTCATGCAGCCAACGCAGCTCTTTGGGCTCGGGATCGATATCAAGGCGAGCGGACAGCAAATGCTGGTCAAACGCCTCGCGCGGGCGCATCATGATGCGATGCTCACCCAGGGATACCGGCGCCTTGTAGCGATAATCAGTGATATGGCGGATCGTCAGCAATGGCATGAGTTCGGATCCTGACGGTCGGGCGCACTGTTGGCAGACTACTGGGCCCGGATGATCCGGCGCCGTTCACGCTGTTCAACGCAGGGGGCGCCGCGCCGTTCCTCCTGATCGGCGATCATGCCGGTTCGGCCATTCCCCGTGCGCTCGGAGACCTCGGAGTGGAGCCCGCCGATCGCACGCGCCACATCGCGCTGGACATAGGCGTGCTTGGCATGGGCCAGCAACTGGCGCTGTTGCTCGGCGCACCATTTCTGCATCAGACCTATTCGCGCCTGGTCGTCGACTGCAACCGCAATCCCGACCGGCCGGACGCGATGCCGGCGGTGTCCGACGGGACCAGGATCGCGGGCAATGAAGGGTTGGACGAGGCAGCGAGGCAAGCGCGGGTTGCGGACGTTCATCGGCCCTATCACGCCGCGCTCGACGCCATTCTCGCCGCACGCCTTGCGGCGGGTCACCCAACGATCCTGCTGTCATTGCACAGCTTTACGCCGGTGATGGACGGCATCACCCGGCCCTGGGATATCGGCATCCTGTATTGGCATGGCCAGACCGACATTGCAGTGGCCATGCTGCACGCCCTCGCACGACGGGGTGATATCGCGGTTGGCGACAACGAGCCTTATGCGATGGACGATACCGACTACACCATACCTCACCACGCTATTTCGCGCGCGTTGCGCTATGCCGAAATCGAAGTCCGGCAGGACCTGATCTCGACCGAAGCGGGTCAGCGTAGCTGGGCTCAGCGACTGGCCGATACCATCCTGGCCGCGGTGAGCGCCTAGAGCCGACGACATTCAGCGCTATCTCGCGACCACGGGCGGTTTAGCCAGCAGTCGCTCGATGGACTGGAATCCCGCCCCCCTGCTACGGCGGCAGCTGCGCGACGGGCGTCACATTCGACGCAAGATGAATACTCTCAGCGTACCTCCGCGACGAACCTGCCCTTCGCGATCCCGCGTTCGTTCACTGCATCGACGGTGAAGACGTAAGACGCGCCTGCGTCCAGGCTTCGAACATCGAGCGCCGTCTCATCGTACACCTGATAGTTCTGCGTCATGAGGTCGGGGCGCGTGCCGAGCCGGACAACGTAGAAATCGGCGCCCTTCACCCCTTTCCATTCCAACCGCGCGTGTCGGAGATCTGCCGGGTCGCGTCGGGCGGCAGCTCCGGACACGACAGACGGCAGCGGAATTGGTGCATTCCCGAATACCCGCAGATCGTAGAGCGAAAACTTTGCGCCGTTAGGGCTGCCGAGATTGCGGATGCGGACGAACCGCGCCTGCTCAGGTCGTGCCAACACATGATAGGCGTGGGGCGCGTCCCGCCCCGTCGCGCTGCTTGGCACGATCGCGCGCCAAGTCCGTCCGTTCGCGGACGTTTCGATCTCATAACGAAAGCCGCCGTCGCTCGCGCCGACGGTGATGGCATCCTGATCTGCTAGGTTGACCTGCAGCGCCTGGATTGTCTTGCGTCCCCCCAGGTCGAGCTGGAACCATTCGCTGGGATCGCCGGTCTTCGCCGACCACCACGTCCGCACGTCCTCGTCCGCGGCCCGATCCGGTGCAAAACCTTCCACAAAGGAAGACGCTGTTGCTGCCTTTCCACGCGAGAGCAGCATCCATCCGGTCAGCCCGCGTGACCCGCCGTAATAGTGCGGATAGTCACCCAGATACGTGTCGGTGACGAGCTCGCCTGATGCCGTGAAACGCGTCGGGAACAGGCCAAGGCGCCGTTCGAAATTATGACGGACAGAGATCGTCATCGTGCCGACATGCCACCAAGCGCCGCCTGGGCCCTGGAACGTGCTGCCATGACCGGCACCCGTGATGAAGCCGGTCGGCTTGAAGGCAAATGGGCTGTACGGCTGGTAGGTGAACGGACCCATGGGGCTGTCGGCAGTCAGGAGGCCATTGGCATAAGTCTTGAACTCGGTCCCCGGCGCCGAATACTCGAGGTAATAGCGATTGGCGTGCTTGGTCAGCCACGTCCCTTCTACAAACGACAGGTTCTTGACGAGTTCATTGTTGTCACCGGGCACCTCCCAGCCACGGTGCTGCTTGTCTCGCGATTGCGCAATGTCCGCCTTGCGTACAGGCAGGAATGTCTTCCGGTCGAGTTCGGCGACATGCAGCGGCCCGGATGGCGCGAGCCCGTCATACATGTAGAGCCGGCCATCGTTGTTTAGGAACAGGCAGGGATCCTGGTAACCTTCCGGAAGGTCCGCCGCGACGGTCCACTTGCCCGACGCGGGATCGTCGGACACCCAGATCTTTCGGACGCCTTCGCTCACCGCCAGGTAGAGCTTGCCGTCCATCTCGAGCGCGGTCGGGGCGAACTTTTCCACCGCATAGCCGCTGGCCTTAACGAACTGCCAATTGCCGAGCGTCTTGGAATGCCAGTAGCCGAGCGAATGCGAGGCGAAGAGCCAGTATTCTCCTTTGAAGAATACCACCGTAGGATCAGCCGCCTCGCGAAACGGCCCCCGCAGCTTCTTGAACGGCATATAGGGCGCCTGGAACCTATAGGGCAAATCGATTGGGTTTGCGTAAGTAGAAAGGCGATCCTGCGCTTGAGCGGCGGGGTATGAAGCCAGGCACATCGTACCTACGGCGAGGCGGACGCCGACCCGTGTACCACGATTCTTCAACTCGATTTCCCAGCTATTGAGTTCGTCGCCATTGGCTCGGGATACATCGAGTTTGTTCGAACCGCCAAGCGAACGATCACCGAGGCGACCTTCTGCGAACAGATCAGCAAGGGAGTGCCTCCAGAGCGTGCATTGCCGCCGCAACTGGGAAGAAACCATCAGCTTCGAGCATCCCCGTCAAGGAACAGCGGCGGAGACGGCCGCTAACCGCCGGCGGGCAGTGTCCGCTTCGCCAAGAAGGCGCGCCAGCCGCCGAACGCGGTGATCTCCCGCGCACCGTCGACGGCCCAGGCTTCGCACAGGAAGCCGCTGACATGCGAGCCGTCGGCCAGCACGATCTTGCCGATCCCCAGCGGCGAGGGGATGCGCGACACGAAAGTGCCGAAGGCGGCAACGGGCAGCGACCACACTTCGACTTCGATGCCTGGCCCGGCATGACCTGGCGCCTGCACCAGACCCGGTTTTGGCGGCACCGTGCCGGGCAGCAGGAACAACCGGTAATCAGGGAGAGTCCGCGCCGCGCCCACCCATTCGCTGCCCAGCGCCACCAACTCGTGGTTCATCGCCATGCCGGAGAGATGCGCGCCGACGACGGCGATCTCCAGGCGCTCGGGACCGGCGGGAAGGATCTCGACCGTGGCGGGCACGTATCCCCGGTCCGGTCCGCTACCGCTCTGCGCGGCGCGATGAAGGCGATCGGCCAGCGGCACCAATGCCTCGTCGGTTCCGCCCGGCGCGGCGAGGGTGACGCCGAACGGGAGGCCGTCGGCAGCGAACCCTGCCGGCACCGCGATGCCGGCGAGACCCAGCAGGTTGAAGAAATTGGTGTAGAGCCCGAGCTTGGAATTGAGGCGGATCGGGTCGGCCAGCATCTGCGCCACGGTATAGAGACGCGGCGCTGTCGGCAGTAGCAGCACGTCCATCCGCTGCCATTGCGCCGCACACTGCGCGCGCAGTTCCTCCAGCCGATAGGCGCCCCGGAAGGCGTCTACCGCGCTGTAGCCCCGCGCCTGGGACACGATCGTCCTGACGGCAGGGTCGAGGTCCGTCGCGGCGAGGCCTGTATCCTCGAACGCGGCCAGCCGCTCGGCCACCCAGGGGCCCTCGTAGAGCAGGGCGGCGACCTCCCGGAACGGGGCGAAGTCGATCTCTATCGGCTCGGCCCCAAGTTGCTCGATCGCCAGTTCGTAGAGCCGGGCGTTGTCGTCGCTGCCGCAGAAGTCGCGGTCTTCGGCTGCCAGCACGCCTACCTTCAGGCTGGCCGCAGGCAAGGCGCGGGGTGCGATCTGCCGGGCGTAGCTGTCGGCGGGATCGTAGCCCTCGATCAGCCGCCGCACCGCCGCGCCGTCTGCCACCGAGAGCGTGAATATGCTGATGCAATCCAGGCTGCGGCAGGCGGGCACCAGTCCCGCCGTTCTGACGAGGCCGGGGGTGGGCTTGATCCCGACGATGTTGTTGAAGGCCGCAGGCACCCGGCCCGATCCGGCGGTGTCGGTGCCGAGCGCGAAGGCCGCGCAACCCGAAGCCACCGCCACCGCCGAGCCGGAACTGGACCCGCCCGAGATATGCTCGGCGCTGAATACCGAGCGCGGCGCGCCGTAGGGCGAGCGGGTGCCGTTGAGGCCGGTGGCGAACTGGTCGAGGTTCGTCTTGCCGATCACGATGGCGCCCGCCGCCACCAGAGCGGCGACGCATGCCGCATCGCGTTCGGCCAGGCGGCCGAAGGCGGGACAGGCGCAGGTGGTGGGCATTCCGGCGACGTCGATATTGTCCTTCACCGCGAAGGGCACGCCCCACAGCGGCAGGCTGTTGGAGACGGGCGCCCTTGCCAGCAGCGCGTCGATCTGTGTGGCCAGCGACAGGGCCGGGGCGCGAGTGATGAACGCGGCGGGATCGCCCCCGTCGATGCGCTTGCCCAGCGCGGTCAGCAGGGCGGCGGGCGTCCATCCACCCGCGCCGTAGAGTTCGCGCACCATCGCCAGATCGAGGAGGGGCGGCAGGTCCATGGTATCAGATCCTTGTACCGGCGGGTTGCGGGACGAGACCGGCGCGGCCGCCGCTTCAGTGTCCTTCGCCCAACATCGAGATGTGTGCGCCGACCACTCGCCAGCCTTCGGGGAAACGGACCCACGTCTGCGTCTGGCGCCCGGGTGCCGGTGCGCCTTCGCGCTGGAACTCGGCGGTGGCGGTGGCGAAATCCCGGCCGAACGTGGTGATGACCACTTTCAGCAGCGAGCGCCGGGGCGAGCCGCCCACTCGGTTGGCGCGGAACGCCTGGATCGCGGCGATTCCGTAGAGGTTCTGGCCCGGACCGATCCGCACCGTATGCCCGCTGGGCCAGAACAGCGCGTCCAGCGCGTCGAGGTCGTTCGCCATCAGCGCCGCTTCATAGGCGTCGAACGCCGCACGGACTTCGCGCAGAACGGCGGGGTCGTCGATCAGCACGGCAATTCTCCCGGCCCTTGCGCCACGCACATGCGTTCCAGCTGTGCCGCGGCGCGCAGCGCGGTGTCCTCTCGCCAGGGCGCCGCGATCAGTTGGACGGCGATCGGCAGCGGGCCGTTGCGCACCGGGACGGCAACGATCGGCAGGCCGACGAAGCTGAGCGGCTGGGTCATCAGGCCGATGTTGGGGCGGGTGGGCAGTTCGGCGCCGTTCACCGGGATGGTCGGCTGGCCCAGGAGCGGCGCGGGGCAAGGCGTGGCGGGGGCCAGCAGCAAGTCGTGATGGCGCAGCGCTTCCATCACTTCCTCGCGGAATAGGGCGCGCTGCCGCTGTGCCTGCTGGACGGCGTTGGCGGGCAGCAGCGCGCCGGCGAGCAGCCGGTCGCGCGTGGCCGGGTCGAAGTCCCCCGCCCGCTCGCGCAGCATCGGGAAGTGCAGGTTGCCGCCGGATGCCGAAGTCAGCACGAAGGCCGCGGCTCGGGCCTTGGCGGCGCCGGGAAGGGTGATCGTGCCGGTAGCACCCAGCGCCCGCGCGACCCGAGCCACGGCGTCGCGCCCCTGTTCGTCGGCGCAGTCGGAAAACCACCCGTCGAGCACGGCGACGCGGCCCGTAAGGGGCTCGTTGAGGGTTGGCAGGGTCGGCGAGACTGGCAGGTCGACGCAGGCGGCGTCCTCTGCATCGTGTCCTTGCGCGAGGTCGTAGACCAGTGCGAGGTCCTGGGCGCCGCGTGCCAGAACCCCCAGATGGTCCAACTCGTGGACGAAGGGGAACGTCCCGGTCCGGGGCAGGCGGCCGTAGGTCGGCTTCAGGCCGAACAGGCCGCAGAACGAGGCGGGCACGCGGATCGACCCGTTGGTGTCGGTGCCCAGCGAGAAGTCGCACAGACTCGCCGCGACCGCCGCCCCCGACCCGCCCGAGGAGCCGCCGGCACTGCGCCGAAGGTCGAGCGGGTTGCAAGTGGCGCCGTAGTGCGCGTTCTCGGTGGTGAAGCCGTAGGCGTACTCGTCCATGTTCTGCACGCCGACGAGGACCCCGCCGGCCAGGCTCATCCGCCGGGCCAGGACCGCGTCGCGGGCAGCGGGCGGCAGGTGACGGTTGACGATGGAGCCTGCCAGCGTGGTCCTGCCGGCCACGTCGTAGTTGTCCTTGACGCCGAACGGCACTCCGGCGAGCGGACCCGGGTCCTTGCCGGCCGAGACCAGTGCGTCCACCGCGTCCGCTTCGGCCCGCGCTCGGTCCGCCAGCACGGCGGTGAAGCAGTTGAGCGACGGGTTCAGCCGCTCGATCCGCTCCAGCAGGCTTTCCAGGAGCGCCCGGGCCGAAAGGCGCCCGGTGCGCACCGCTCTGGCGGTCTCGCCCACCGTGGGGACTAGCATCCCTTCCAGCGCCATCATGGGCGATACACCGGCGCAGGCTCCACCAGCGGGCCGACGGGCGGGTCGAACAGCAGCGCGGCTTGGCGCAGCAATGTTTCCAGATTGGCCGCGACGGTGGGCAGGTAGGCGGGATCGATCCTCAACCCCGCCAGCCTTGCCAATGTCGCGACATCCTCGGCGGAAGGCGCCGTCATTCGGCGGCCACCGCGGCGGGATGGCCCAGGTCCAGCTCCGCCTCCGGCGCGCTTGCCACCTTGCGCCCGCTGAGGAAGAGGAACGCGGCGACCAGCAGGTAGGCGGCCGCCACCGACGGGGTCTTCATCACCCCGATCGCCTCGGCGTGCATCAGTCCGAAGAAGGTCAGCACCGATCCGGCCAGCGCGAAGGCGGCGGCCTTCAGGTGCTGTCCCTCGATGATGAAGACGCAGATCGATCCCAGCACGATGCCGCATAGCGTGGCGCCACTGCCGAGGATGTGCAGACCCTCGAACAGCACGCCGTTGTTGGCCAGCGCGTCGAGACCGACCTTGTCGACGCTGGTGCCCGCCGCGCCCAGCGCGTTGGTGATCTGGTTGGTGCCCCAGGAAGCGATCGTCGGCACGATGGCCAGGACGACGGCGGGAGCGTGGCGGTGCGGGCTTTCCTGGAACGCCTGCGCGCCGATCAGCATGCCGATGTAGAGCAGGATCGGCAGCAGGGCGACTGAAGGGATGATCGCCATCATCAGGCCGATCACGCCGAACCAGGTCAGTACCAGCATCAGCGCGCCGGTGGCGGCCGAGTAGCCCAGGCGGCCTCCCATCTGCTTCCAGCCCGGGTGGCCGATGTAGACGGCGTTGATGAACGGGTTGCCCATCACGCAGCCGATCAGGCTGATGACGCCGTCCGCCGTCAGGACGCGGGTGGTGGGAAAGTGGTCTCCAGCCGCCTCGGCGCTTTCGACGTTGTCCATCGCCTCGACCAGGTCGTAGATGCCGAAGGGGATGGCGGTGACGAGGATGACGCCCAGGTACTTGAACCCGCCCAGGATCAGCGGCAGCGCCGGCAGTGGGGCGTGGAAGCCGAAGTCGGCCAGCGCGCCGGACACCTTGTCCGGGCCGATGCCCCCCAGCGGCGAGCCGGTGAGGATCGAGCCCCAGGCGATCGCGGAGCCGACGATGATGGCGACCAGCCCGCCCGGGATGCCGCCGGGATAGCGGTAGCCGCCCAGCCAGCTCGCCAGGATGATGGCCAGGCACACGACGCCGATCAGCGGCGTGGTGAAGACCTGCGCGCCGGGATTGAGGGAGATGAAGGTGAGCGAGATGCCCGCCAGCGAGCCCAGCAGGGCGGCGCGCGGGGTGATCTTGCGGATGACCGGGGCGACGAAGCCGCCCACCATCAGCACGAAGCTCTGCACGAACACCCAGGTGAGCCCCGCGCTCCACGCCTCGATCGGGCTGCCGGTGGAAATCAGGATCGGCAGCATGACGACGAAGGTGACGACGAACATGTGCGGCACCGAGATGCCTGAGGGCAGGGCGCACACGTCGGTGCGGTTCTCGCGCGTGGCCAGCTTGTAGGCCAGCCAGGCATAGTAGACGGTCGACAGGAACAGCATCAGCCCGACGGCCGGCAGGATGCGTCCGAAGATGATCGGGTCCGGCAATTTCAGCACGAAGCGCAGCAGCCCCGTCAGCACGAGGACGTTGACGAGGATGTTGGTGCCAAAGCCGAAGAACGCGTTCCAGTCCCCTGGTGTCCACCAGGGTATCGTCTTGGGCGAAGAGCCCATCGTTCGGGAAGTGCTTGTCATGCCGTAACCCCCATGCCTAGCGCGCTGCCGGTTCCGCCGGTGCGGTGAGCGCCGCGATGACGCTGCGTGAATCGCTGACCCAGCCGAAGATCCCCCCCTGCGCGCTGATCATCCGCAGCGCGGTCTCGTGGAACTCGGGGAAGTAGGATGCGGTGCAGTCCGACAGGACGAGGCACTCGATGCCTCGGTCGTTCGCTTCCCGCACGGTGGTGTGGACGCAGACCTCTGTGGTGACGCCGCAGACGATGAGCTGGGCGATGCCCCGCTCGGCGACGATGTCGGCCAGTTCGGTCGCGTAGAAGGCGCCCTTGCCGGGCTTGTCGATCACCGGCTCGCCCGCGACGGGGTAGAGTTCGGGAATGATGTCCTGCCCCGGTTCTCCCACGATCAGGATGCGGCCCATCGGTCCTTCGTCGCCGATCGTCGTGGTCCCCCGGCCCCGGGTCCGCTTGCTCTCGGGAAGGTCGCTCAGGTCGGGTTTGTGGCCTTCGCGCGTGTGCATCACGAAGAGGCCCGCTGCCCGGGCCGCCGCCAGCAGCGACTGGAGCGGCGCGATCGATCCGCGCAACTGCGACACGTCGTTGCCGAGCGCGGCGCCAAAGCCGCCGGGCTCCACGAAGTCGCGCTGCATGTCGATGATGAGCAATGCCGCGCGCGACGGGTCGAGCGCGAACTCGTAAGGCTGTGCCGGGACAAGAGGCATGGCATTGCTCCTTCGTGTCACCCTAAAGAAGAAGGGGCGGTCCTCCCGGACCGCCCCTAGCCGTTTCAGAAACCGAAGTTGATCCCGGTCCCGAAGACGACGTGGTCTCGCTTGCTGTCGCCGCCGTTCAGCAGCCCCTTGGCGCGTACGAGGTTGTCATTGACGAGGTGGTAGTACTGGCCGAAGGCGTAGACCGAAGCCTTCGCCCCGCCCTTCAGGAAGCTGACCGGCATACTCGCCTTGAGCCCGGTGGAGACCACGCCGACGTTGCCGTCCGGCTCGGTCAGCGGGCTGTCGCCGCGACCCCAGTAGCTCTTGGGGCCGACTGTGATCCAGGTGGGGGCGGACAGCGTGAAGCCATCCCCCTTGTAGGTCGGCACCGCGCCCAGCTCCACGTCGAAGGTCTTGCCGGCCTTCCCCAGCACCACGGTCGACGACTTGGAATTGAATGCCCAAAAGAACTTGCCGTAAGGGTTGAGCGAGACAGGCCCGTCCGGATTGTCCGAATACTTCAGGTTGAATTCGATGTTGCGTTCGTCCTGGAAGGCGACCGAGGGCTGGCCGGAAATGAACTGGACGTATTCGACGCCCGCGCTCAGGTTCTTTGCGAGCGGCGCGTCGACGCCCACGAAGAAGTCGAACTCGTTGACCGTCGAGATATTCCCGTCCGACTTGCTGTAGCCCGGGTTGAGATCGACCCATGTGCCGGCATGGAAGGCGACGCCATTGGAATTGCTGAGAACCAGGCCGTTGACGAACTGGACCGTCGCGCCCTTGGTGGTCACGACAAGTCCGCGCGGCGTAACGTAGTCGTTCTTCAGCGAGATGTCGCCGAAGCCGTGAAAAGACCAATCGCTGTCTTCCTGAGCCGACGCGCTGGCACTCCAGCCCGCAACTGCAATCGCGGCAATTCCACATAGTAATTTACGCATATCGGTCGCTCCCTGTTTATGGATTGCGCCCCGACACCCCCACTTCCCGGTTCGGCAATTACCGATCCCAGGCCCATTGTGTATGCGTGACAGGAAAGTTGCATACAATCATCGAGTCGGCAAGTCCGTTGTCGTCAAGACTTCATTTTTGTATGCACGCTTATCCGCCTCGCTTGGCGGTTATGTTATCGCCTTGTATAATTGGAGTATTCTTTTGAACCTGACTGCGGCCGACAGGCTTGCGCAAGCTCTGGCCGACGCCGTGATGGCAGGAGAGTTCGCCCCGGGTGCCCGTCTGGACGAACAATGGCTTGCCCAGCGCTTCGCCGTGTCGCGCACTCCGGTGCGAGAGGCATTGCGGCAACTGGCCGCGTCTGGCCTGATCGAGATGCGTCCGAGGCGCGGGGCGATCGTCGCTGAAGTGACGCCGGCCCAGCTGGAGGAGCTGTTCGTCGCCATGGGAGAGCTGGAGGCGACGTGCGCCCGTCTCGCCGCGCTGTCGATGACGACGCTGGAGCGCCGCCGCCTGGACGCTTTGCACGGGCGAATGGCCGAACTGGCCGCCGGTCCCGATGCCATGGCCTTCGCCGACGCCAACGACACGCTGCATGGCATGATCTACACGGGCGCTCACAACGAGGTGATCGAGGAGATGACGGTGGCCCTGCGCCGTCGCCTCGCCCCGTTCCGCCGCGCGCAGTTCCGCCTGGAGGGCCGTCCGCCCCGCAGCCATGCCGAGCACGGCGTGGTGGTGACGGCGATCGTGCGAGGCGACGCCGCCGCGGCGCATGCAGCGATGCTGGCGCATGTGACGCTGGTGGAGAACAGCTACGAGGAGCTGATCGCCGCGCGCGCCACGCCCGCGCACGCCAAGCCCGGGCACGGCTGAACCGCCGCCGGAGGGGCGCTGCGCCTCAGACATGGACCAGGTGCGCCACGGTGTCCGCCGGTTCGGTGGTGCGGCCCTCCTGCACCAGCCGCCCGCGCTGCATCACGAAGTAGCGGTCGGCAAAGGCCCAGGCGAAGTCGAGGTTCTGCTCGACGATCAGGATCGCGACGCCCAGTTCCTTACGCACCCGCATCAGCGCGTCCTCGATCTGCTGGACGATGTTGGGCTGGATGCCTTCGGTCGGCTCGTCCAGCAGGAGCAGTTGCGGCTGCCCCGCCAGCGCCCGGCCGATCGCGAGCTGCTGCTGTTCGCCGCCGGACAGGACGCCGGCCTTGCGCTCGGCGATCTGGGTCAGCTTGGGAAACAGCTCGAACACCATGTCGGGCACTTTGCGGGGCCCGTTGAAGCCGCGGCGGTTCAGCGCCGACAGGCCGACTTCCAGGTTCTCGCGCACGGTCAGGTGCGGGAAGACATGGCGTCCCTGCGGCACGAAGCCGATCCCGGCGCGGCTGCGCTGGTGGGCGCTCATCCCCGTCACCTCGTCGCCATGCCAGTAGATGTGACCGCCAAGGCAGGGGAGTTGGCCCATGATCGTCTTCATCAGCGTGGTCTTGCCGACGCCGTTGCGGCCGAGCACGGTGGCGCTGTCGCCGGCCTTGAGGTCGAAGGCGATGTCCCAGAGGACCTGGCCCTTGCCATAGGCCGCGCTGACCGTGCGCAGGTTCAGCAGGTCGGTCACTTCGCCCTCCCCAGATAGATCGCGGCGACTTCCTCGTCGGCGCGGATTTCGGCCAGCGTGCCTTCGCGCAGGAGCTGGCCCTGGTGCAGCACCACGACGTGGCCGCCGAGTTGACTGACGAAGTCGATGTCGTGGTCGATCACCAGCACCGCGTGCTTGCCGACCAGCGCCTTGACGATCTCGGCGGTCTGGGTGCTCTCGGCCGCGCCCATGCCGGCGGTCGGCTCGTCCAGCAGCAGCAGTTCGGCGTCGGTGGCGACCACCATGCCGATCTCCAGCCACTGCTTCTCGCCGTGGGACAAGTCGCCGGCCAGCGCATCGGCCCGCTCGCTCAGGCCGATGGTGTGGAGGATTTCCTCGGCGCGGGCCCGCGCTTCGGCCTGGCCGGACAGGGTCAGGCTGCGCCACCAGCGGCGGTCGCGCGTCGCCGCGATGGTCAGGTTGTCGATGACCGAGAGCGCGACTAGCACGCCGGGCGTCTGGAACTTGCGGCAGATGCCCAAGCCGACGATGCCGTGTTCGCTGTCCTTCTGGATCTCGCGACCATGGAACAGGACGGCGCCGCCGGTGGGGCGGACCCGGCCGATGATCGAGTCGCACATGGTCGACTTGCCGGCGCCGTTGGGCCCGATCACCACGGTCATGGTGCCGCTGGCGATCGACAAGGAGAGGTCGTTGATCGCCTTGAACCCGTCGAAGTCCACGGTGACGTTGCGCAGTTCCAGCATCGGGGCGTTCATGCCGGGGTCTCCTCGAGCGGGCGGGCGGCGGGCTCTGCCACCAGCGGCGCCGGCGCTGCCTGTTCGGCGGCCCGGGCCTTGCGCCAGCGGTTGAACATGTCGCCCGCGCGGCCCGGCTTGAACGGATGGTCGGGAGTGAACAGGCCGGCGAGGCCCTTGGGCAGGATCGTCACCGCGACGATGAACATCGCGCCCAGGCCATAGAGCCACAGCTCGGGCAGGGCGGTGGAGATCTTGTCCTTGGCGAAGTTCACCAGCAGCGTCCCCGCGATCGCGCCCAGCACGCTGTCGCGGCCCCCCAGCGCCACCCAGATCACCATCTCGATCGAGGGCACGACGCCGACCAGCGCCGGCGAGATCACGCCCGCATGCAGCGTGAACAGCGCGCCCGAGATCGAGGTGAGGATCGCGGCGAGAGTGAACGCGGCGACCTTGTAGGGAACCGGATCGTGCCCCAGGAACCGCAGCCGGTTGGAGCCTTCGCGGCTGGCGCGCAGCAGCTTGCCGAAGGGGCGGCCCAGCAGCCACTTGAGGCCGGCAGCGGCCAGCACCACCAGCACTAGCGTGACGAAGTAGAGCGCGACCGCCGTCGAGGGGAGATTGAGGTCGAAGCCGAGCAGGCTCTGGTAATCGGTCAGCCCGTTGAAGCCGCCGGTCTTGTCCTGGCTGCTGATGAGGAGCGTGGCGAAGGCGAGGGCCAGCGCCTGGGTGATGAGCGCGAAGTAGACGCCCCCGATCCGGCGGCGGAAGATCGCCCAGGCGAAGATCGCCGCGATGATCGCGGGCAGGACGAAGACCGCCGCGATGGCGACGACGGGGCTGCGGAACAGCGCCCACCACCAGGGCAGCGCCTCCACGCCCGACCACGTCATGAAGTCCGGCATCTCGCCTTCGCCCAGCCCGGCGAGCTTGAGGTGCATGGCGATGGCATAGCCGCCGACGCCGAAGAACACGCCCTGGCCCAGGCTGAGGACGCCGCCTTCGCCCCACAGCAGGACCAGCCCCATGCCAGTGAGGGACAGCGCGAGGAAGCGCGCGAGGAGGTTGAGATCGTAGGACGAGAGCACCCATGGGGCGGCGACCGCGAGGAGCAGGACGATGCCGATGGCGGCGGGCTTCAGGACGGGTGAGACCGACATGATCGGGGCGCTCCTTATTCTGCGTCCAGCGCCCGGGACTTGACCGCAATGACGCCGGCCGGCCGGAACTGGAGGAACAGGATGACGAACAGCAGGGTGAGCACCTGCGCGAAGCTGACATCGACGAAGATCTGCGACAGCGCCATGAACAGCCCGATCATCAGCGCCGCGATGGTGGTGCCGACGATGCTGCCCAGGCCACCCAGGATGACGACGAGGAAGGCGGTGACGATGTAGCTCTGCCCGACGTTGGGCGTGACCGGGCCGAGCAGGGCCAGCACCACGCCGCCGACGCCCGCCACTCCGGCGCCCAGCGCGAAGACGAAGCAGTCGACGAGGCGCACGTTCACGCCCATCGCCGCCGCGGTCGGGCGGTCCTGGTTCACGGCGCGGACCAGCAGGCCAATGCGCGTGAACCGCAGGGTGGCGGCGAGGCCGGCCAGCACCAGGGCGGCGACCACCATGATGAAGATGCGGGTCGTGGGCAGTTGCAGCCCGAACAGGTCGATGCCGCCGTCGAGCCAGGCCGGCGCCGTCACCGAGACGCCGGTGGCGCCGAAGATGTCGCGTGCCGCCTGTTGCAGGATCAGGCTCACTCCCCAGGTGGCGAGCAGGGTGTCGAGAGGCCGCGCCGTCAGCTTGCTGATGAGACCGACTTCCAGGATGGCGCCGAGCAGCCCCGCCCCGACCAGCGCCACCAGCATCGCCGCCAAGAGGCCGAGCGGGCCGGGGACGTACTGGATGGTGAGGTAGGCAAGATAGCTGCCCACCATCAGGATTTCGCCGTGCGCCATGTTGATGACGCGCATCAGCCCGAAACTGAGCGCCAGACCCAGCGCGGCGAGGATGTATAGCGAGGCCACGCTGAAGCCGTTGAACAGCTGGCCGGTCAGGAAGACGGCGTCCATGATCTGCTGTCCTTTCCTACGAAGGCGTGGTCGAGGCTGCCGCCCCCCGCAGGTCCGGCCTGGATTGGCGCCGAAGCCGGGGGGGCGGAAGCTGGCTGCGCGGGGGATTCTCCGCGCAGCCGGGACACATCGGGATCAGGTGACGATCTTGCAGCTTTTGCCCGGAAAGCTGACCGGGTCGTACGGGTCCGGCGAGATCGAGGACTTGGAGTCCCAGAGGATCTTGAACTGCCCGTCCGGCTGCGCCTCGGCGATGTAGCCGGTCTGCACCAGGCTGTTGTTGTCGATGAACTTCACGGTTCCCAGTGGGGTGGGGACAGCATCCAGCGTCACCGCGGCGGCGCGCACCTTGGCCGGGTCGGTCGTGCCGGCCTTCTCGACGGCGGCCTTCCAGATGTAGACGTCGAGGTAGCCATGGACCATCGGATCGGTGACGACGGCGTCCTTGCCGAACTTGGCCTTGTAGGCGTCGATGAACTTCTTGTTCTCGGGATTGTCGAGCGTCTGGAAGTAGTTCCAGGCGGCATAGCTGCCCTCGACCAGCGCCGGACCCATGGCCTGCGCTTCCTGCTCGCCGATCGAGAAGGACATCACCGGGATCGCCTTGGGCGGCAGGCCGGCGGCGGCCATCTGCTTGAAGAAGGCGACGTTGGAGTCGCCGTTGAGGGTGTTGATGATGATGTCGGGCTTGGCCGCCTTGATCTTGCCGATCACGCCGGAGAAGTCGGTGCCGCCCAGCGGCTGGTATTCCTCGCCCGCCAGCGTCAGGCCGTCCTTGGTGATGTGCTTTTTCAGGATCAGGTTCGCGGTGCGCGGGTAGACGTAGTCCGAGCCCACCAGGAAGATCTTCTTGTAGCCCTTTTCCTTGGCCCAGTCATAGGCGGGCAGCGCCTGCTGGTTGGGCTGGGCGCCCGAATACATGATGTTGGGCGAGCATTCGTTGCCCTCGAACTGGACCGGATACCACAGCAGGTTCTTGTCCTTCTCGAACACCGGCAGCATCGCCTTGCGGCTGGCCGAGGTCCACCCGCCGAACACGGTGGAGACGCCGTCGTTCTCGATCAGCTTGGCGGCCTTCTGCGCGAAGATCGCGGGATCGGACGCGCCGTCCTCGACCACGGCGTCGACCTTCTTGCCGAGCACGCCACCGGCGGCGTTGATCTCGTCGAGGGCGAGCTGGGTGGCGTTCTTCACGGTGACTTCCGAAATCGCCATGGTGCCCGACAGCGAGTGGAGCACGCCCACCTTGATGTCGCCCGATCCGCCGCCGGCCGCCGCACCGCCGCCTGCTTCCTTGTGGCAGGCGCTGACCAGCGCGGTGCACGCCAGTGCGGCAGCGATGAACTGCCCCTTCTTGAAGAATTTGCCCATTGTGATCTCCGAATTCCGCCGGCCGTTGTCGGCCCCGGCGCTTGTGGTCGCCGTCACGGATTACCCCCTGACCCGATCATCATTGTGCAGTGCGGCAAGCGCGCCCATGGGTCATTTGACGTAGGGACTGTTCCCCGAGCGGACGAAGGCGCCGCAACTTCGGGCAAACGCCGCCGTCCATACGTCAAACGCTCCAGGCCGTTGCCGGATTTGTCGTTGAACCCGGCGGCTTCCCGGTCATAATCGCAGCGCAACGGAGGGCATGAACTTGCGCCGAGATTTCGACATCGCCGGGGACGGCGGCATGGGTCTGCCGAGCCCGGTTCATGCTGCCGTGCCGCAATCGCTCCGTAGCCGGGGCGTCGTCGACCTGGAATTCCGGCGGCGCGGCGCCGCTACCGCCGTAGCCCGGGCCTACCAGGCGGGCTGCTCGCGCATGCGCCTTCCCCGCGTCGAGGCGGCAGGGGAGGCGCCCTGCGCAGTCCTCATCAACACCGCGGGCGGCCTGGCCGAGGGCGATGCGGTCGATCAGGCGATCCGCTGGGGAGAAGGCACGCGCGCGGTCGTCACCACCCAGGCGGCGGAGAAGGTCTATCGCGCGCTTTCCCAGGGCGCCCGCATCGCCATGCGGATGGAAGTCGCTCCTGGTGCCGTTGCCGAATGGCTGCCGCAGGAGACGATCCTGTTCGACGGCGCTCGCCTGCAACGCGAGACGCGCATCCTGCTGGCCGAGGATGTCAGCTTCCTGGGTGTCGAGGCGATCGTGCTGGGCCGCGCCGCCCGGGGCGAGCGGATGCGCGCTGGATCGCTGCGCGACAGGCTGCGTATCTGGCGCGGGGGGCGGCTGGTCTATGCCGATGCGCTGACGCTCGACGCTGACGTGCAGTCGCTGATGGCGCGGCCTGCACTGGGGGGAGGTGCCGGCGCCATGGCCGTGCTGGTCCACGCCGCGCCTAGTGTCGGCGGGATGATCGATCCGGTGCGCGATGCGCTGGCCTTGGCGCGCGGTCGGGCGGCGGCGAGCACGTGGAACGGCCTCCTGGCGGTGCGCTTGCTGGCTGCCGACGGCGAGACGTTGCGCCACGACATTGGCCTTGCTCTCGCGGCACTGCGCGACGGGCGGCCGTTGCCCCGCGTGTGGAGGTGCTGAGATGCTGTTGACGCCGCGCGAGAAGGACAAGCTGCTGCTGGCGACCGCCGCCATGGTGGCGCGCCGAAGGCTGGAGCGGGGGGTGAAGCTCAACTACCCCGAAGCGGTGGCGCTGATCTCGGATTTCGTGCTGGAGGGCGCGCGAGACGGTCGCTCGGTGGCCGACCTGATGGAGGCGGGCGCTCATGTCATCTCGCGCGAACAGGTGATGCCGGGCGTCGCCGAGATGATCCACGACGTGCAGGTCGAAGCGACTTTCCCCGACGGGACCAAGCTGGTGAGCGTCCATGATCCGATCCGATGAACCGCTAATTCCGGGCGAGCTGCTGCCCGCGCCGGGCGAGCATGTGCTGAACGCGGGCCAGCCGGTCACGGTGCTGAAGGTCGCCAACAGCGGCGATCGGCCCGTGCAGGTCGGCAGTCATTATCATTTCGCCGAGGCGAATGCGGGCCTGCTGTTCGACCGGGCGGCGGCGCATGGGCAGCGGCTGGACATTCCCGCCGGCACGGCGGTACGCTTCGAACCGGGGCAGACGCGCGAAGTCTCGCTGGTGCCGGTGCGCGGCTCGCGCGTGATCCAGGGCTTTCAGGGCAAGGTCATGGGCGCGCTCGATAGGGAGGGCGGCTGATGCCCTACCGCATGTCCCGCGCGGCCTATGCCGACATGTTCGGCCCCACCACCGGCGACCGGATGCGCCTGGCCGACACCAATCTCGTCATCGAGATCGAAAGCGACTTCACCATCCTGGGCGAGGAGGTGAAGTTCGGCGGCGGCAAGGTGATCCGCGACGGCATGGGCCAGAGCCAGGTCACCAACGCGGCAGGCGCGGCGGACACCGTCATCACCAACGCCGTGGTTCTGGACTACACCGGCATCTACAAGGCAGACGTGGCGCTGAAGCACGGGCGGATCGCCGCCATCGGCAAGGCCGGCAATCCCGACATCCAGCCCGGCGTCACCATCGTCGTCGGTCCCGGCACCGAAGTGATCGCCGGCGAGGGCCGCATCCTCACCGCCGGCGGCATCGACGCGCACATCCACTATATCTGCCCGCAGCAGGTGGACGATGCGCTGGCAAGCGGGGTCACCACCTTCATCGGCGGCGGCACCGGCCCCGCGACCGGCACCAACGCCACCACCTGCACGCCCGGCCCCTGGCACATCGAGCGCATGCTGCTCGCGGCCGAGGGCCTGCCGATCAACCTTGCCTTTTCCGGCAAGGGCAACGCGAGCGATCCCGCCGCTCTGGTCGAGATGATCGAGGCCGGCGCCGCCGCGCTCAAGCTGCACGAGGACTGGGGGACAACGCCCGCCGCCATCGACTGCTGCCTGTCGGTGGCCGACGCCATGGACGTGCAGGTGATGATCCACACCGACACCCTGAACGAAAGCGGCTTCGTCGAGGATACCATCGCCGCCTTCAAGGGCCGCACGATCCACGCCTTTCACACCGAAGGTGCCGGCGGCGGCCACGCGCCGGACATCCTGAAGCTGGCCGGCTTCGCCAACGTCATCCCCTCGTCCACCAATCCGACGATGCCGTTCACGGTGAACACCATCGACGAGCATCTCGACATGCTGATGGTGTGCCATCACCTCAATCCCGATATTCCCGAGGACCTCGCCTTTGCCGAAAGCCGCATCCGCAAGGAGACCATCGCGGCCGAGGACATCCTGCACGACATCGGCGCGCTCTCCATCCTCTCGTCCGACAGCCAGGCGATGGGGCGCGTGGGCGAGGTCGTCACCCGGACCTGGCAGACCGCGCACAAGATGAAGGCGCAGCGCGGCCCCTTGCCGGAGGAAGCGGGCGAGAACGACAACTTCCGCGTGCGGCGCTACGTCGCCAAGTACACGATCAACCCGGCGATCGCGCAAGGCATGGCGGCCGAGATCGGCTCGGTCGAGGTGGGCAAGCTGGCCGACCTGGTGCTGTGGTCGCCCGCGTTCTTCGGTGCCAAGCCCGACCTCGTGCTGAAGGGCGGGATGATCGTGACGGCGATGATGGGCGATCCCAATGCCTCGATCCCGACGCCCCAGCCGGTGCATCACCGCCCGATGTTCGGCTCCTACGGCAAGGCCATGGCGGCGAGCTGCATCAGCTTCGTCAGCCGTGCCGCTTATGAGAATGGCGTGAAGGAGAAGCTGGGCCTGGCCCGCACCGTCCTGCCGGTCACCGGCGTGCGCGGGATCGGCAAGGCCGACATGAAGCTGAACGACGCGCTGCCCGTGATCGAGGTCGATCCCGAGACGTACGAGGTGCGTGCAGACGGCGAGTTGTTGACGTGCGAACCCGCCGCGGTGCTGCCGCTGGCACAGCGCTATTTCCTCTATTGAAGGACCCGAGGATGCGACGGATCGTGACTATCGAGCGAGCGGGAGAAGCGGGTGTCGCCACCGACGATACCGTGCGGCTGGACCACGACCAGCGATCCCGCCGCCGCATGGTGTTCCGCACGCATAGCGAGGCCGCGATCCTTCTCGATGCGGCCCGCCCCGCGATGCTGCGCGATGGCGACGTGCTGTGCCTGGAGGACGGCGGTCGCGTGAAGGTGGAGGCGATGGCCGAGGCGCTCGACGAAATCCGCGCGCGCTCGACCGCCGAACTGGTGCGGATTGCCTGGCACCTGGGCAACCGGCACTTGCCGACCCAGCTCGTGCCCGGGCCCGATGGCGGAGCGCTGCGCATCCGGCACGACCATGTCATCGCCGACATGGCGCTGGGCCTGGGCGGCAGCGTGAGCACCATCCTCGCCCCGTTCGACCCGGAGGGCGGAGCCTACGAAGGCGCGGCGCACGGCCACGCCCATTCGCACGATCATGGCGAGGGGCATGGGCATGACCACGGCCACGAACATCGCCACGAACACGCGCATGGCTGAGGAAGCTGGCGCCGACGCGCTCTATGACATCCTGAGCTGGATGTCCCCGGCCTGGCCGATCGGTGGCTTCGCGCACTCGGGCGGGCTGGAATGGGCGGTGGAGGAGGGGCTCGTCACCGATCGTGCGGCGACCCTGGAGTGGCTGTCCGCCCTGTTCGCCCATGGCCCGGCGCGCAACGATGCGGTGCTGTTCGTCCATGCCTGGCGCGCGGCCACGGCACGCGACGCCGCGGCGCTCGGCGAGGTAGCCGAGCTGGCCGCCGCCGCCCAGACCGGGTTCGAGCGGCGGCTGGAGGCCACCGCGCAAGGCGCCGCGTTCCGCCGCATCGCGTGCTCCACCGCCGGCGAGCCCACGTTCGCCGACCTGCTCGAGCAGGTGGCAGACGAAGACTTGTGTTATGCCGTCGCGGCGGCCGCGCTGTTCGCGGTGCGCGGCGTCGCGTTGCGGCCGGCGCTCACCGGATGGCTGCATGGGGCTGCGTCCAACCTGGTCTCGGCGGCGCAGCGGCTGGTGCCGCTGGGCCAGACCGACGGCCAGCGCGTAATCCGCGATCTGCGCGCCGAGGTCTTCGCGCTGGTGGACTGGGCCGTCGCGCTGCCGCAAGGCGATCCCTTCGAGATGATGTCGGGCGCCGCGCTGGTGGCGGACCTCGGCTGCATGGCCCACGAGACGCAATATACGAGGTTGTTCCGGACATGAGCGAAGCGTCATCCCTCTCGCACAACGGCCCCTTGCGCGTCGGCATCGGCGGTCCGGTCGGCTCGGGCAAGACCGCGCTGATGGACGCCTTGTGCAAGCACTTTCGCGAACACTACGACATCGCGGCGATCACCAACGATATCTACACGCGCGAGGATGCCGAGTTCCTCACCCGCGCCGGATCGCTGGTGCCCGAACGCATCATCGGCGTGGAGACCGGCGGCTGCCCGCATACCGCCATCCGCGAGGACGCGTCGATGAACCTGGCGGCGGTGGACCAGCTTTCCCGCCGGTTTCCCGGGCTCGACCTGATCCTGATCGAGAGCGGGGGCGATAACCTCGCCGCGACCTTCTCGCCCGAACTGGCGGACATCACGATCTACGTGATCGACGTGTCCGCGGGGGACAAGATCCCGCGCAAGGGGGGGCCGGGCATCACCCGCTCCGATCTCTTGGTCATCAACAAGATCGATCTGGCGCCGTTCGTGGGCGCCAGCCTGGAGGTGATGGACCGCGACGCGCGCAAGATGCGGGGACAGCGCCCGTTCGTGTTCAGCAATATCCGCGCGGGGCAGGGATTGTCCGACATCGCGCGCTTCATCGTCGCCAGCGGCGGCCTGCCGGAAAGGAACCTGCCATGATGCGAACCCTCGATCCGCGCCGCCTTGCCGGCACCGCCGCCGCCGCCGTTACCGGACTCGTCTGGGCGAGCCCGGCGCTGGCGCACCCCGGGCATCCGGAGAGCGGGCTGGCGGCTGGCCTGCTCCACCCGCTGACCGGGGCCGACCACCTGATGGCGATGGTCATGATCGGGCTGTGGGCGGGGCTCGTCGCGGGCAGGGCGCTGTGGGTGCTGCCCGCCAGCTTCCTTGCCGCGATGCTTTGCGGGTTCGCCTATGGCGCGGTGGCAAGCACGGGCGGCCATGGCGCCGAGGGCTTGATCGTCGCCTCGCTGCTGGTGCTGGGCGCCGCCGTGGCGCTGCGCCTGCGCGCGCCGCTGGCGGTCGCGGCCGGGGCGGCGGCGACCTTCGGGTTCGCCCACGGGGTCGCGCATGGAGCGGAATCGCCCGGCGGCGCGGCTGCACTGGCTTTCGCCGGCGGCTTTCTCGTCACCACCGCCGCGCTCCACGCGCTGGGCCTGTTGATCGCCCGCCGCCTGCCGTCGGGCTGGGCGCGCGCGTCGGGCCTGGTGGCCGCCGGGCTGGGCCTGGTTCTGGCCGGAGCGGCCTGACACGATGCACGGACCGGCGTCCGCTCCTCCCGCCGCGCGGCTTGCGGTCAGGCGGCAGCGGATCGTCGGCAAGCGGCGCATCTACAACCAGTGGGTCAACAACCAGACGCTGGAGGACTACGCGCTGCGCTTTACCGCGCGGCGCGCGCGCGTCTGGTCGCCTGCCTGGGTGGCGAACACCGCCATCGGCTCGATCGCGTTCCTGGCGTGCGAGGCGATCGGCGCCACAGTGACGCTGAACTACGGCTTTGCGAGCATGGCGACCGCCCTGGCGATGGCGGCGGCGATCTTCCTGATCTCCGGAATCCCGATCTGCTACTACGGCGCCCGCTACGGCGTCGACATGGACCTGCTGACCCGCGGCTCGGGCTTCGGCTATCTGGGCTCGACCATCACCTCGGCGGTCTACGCCAGCTTCACCTTCATCCTCTTCGCGATCGAGGCGGTGATCCTGTCGGCCGCGCTGCACTTGTGCTTCGGCATACCGCTGCCGGTCGGGCACGTCATCAGCGCGCTCGTCGTCATCCCGATCGCCGGCTACGGATTCCGCCGGATCAGCCGCTGGCAGAACTGGACGCAGCCGGTGTGGCTGCTGCTTCAGCTGGCGCCGCTGCTGTTCCTGGCCCAGGCTGGCCCGTCCGCGCTGACGCTGTGGCAGGGGTATCCCGGCACGCTGGACACAGCGCCGCTCGCCAGTTTCGGAGCGGCCCTGGCGGTGTTCCTCTCGCTGCTTCCGCAGATCGGCGAGCAGGTGGACTACCTGCGGTTCCTGCCGGAGAAGGAGCGGGTCGGCGCGCGCCGCTGGTGGGCGGCCCTGCTGCTGACCGGCCCGGGCTGGATCATCATCGGGGCGCTGAAGATCCTGATCGGCTCGTTCCTGGCGGTGACCGCCGTGTCGCGCGGCATGAGCGTCGGCGACGCGGCCAATCCGACGACGCAGTATTTCCTCACCTTCTCGGTGCTGCTGACCTCTCCGGCGGCGGCGGTGGTGCTGACGGGTGTGTTCGTGGCGCTGTGCCAGACCAAGATCAACGTCACCAACGCCTATGCCGGCTCGATCGCCAGTTCGAACTTCTTCTCCCGGCTTACCCACCGCCATCCCGGCCGCGTGGTCTGGCTGGTATTCAACACCCTGATCGCGCTGATGCTGATGGAAAGCGGCATCCAGACCGTGGTGGAGCGGGTGCTGGCGCTCTACAGCAATTTCGCCGTTGCCTGGTTCGGCGCGGTGATCGCCGACCTGATCGTGTCCAAGCCGCTGGGTCTCAGCCCGCCGGGCATCGAGTTCCGCCGCGCCTACCTGCACGACATCAACCCGGTCGGCGTAGGGGCCATGCTGGGCTCGCTGCTGTGTTCGACCTCGTGCTTCGCGGGCCTGCTGGGGCCGACCGCGCGCATGTTCTCGCCGCTGATCGGATTGGGCGTTGCCTTCGCGCTGGCGCCGCTGATCGCCTGGGTGACGAAGGGCCGCTACTACATGGCGCGCCCGCCCGAGGACATGGGCGAGGCCGAATGCGCATGCTCGGTGTGCCAGAACAGCTTCGAGGCGCCCGACATGGCGACGTGCCCCGTCTATGAAGGGGCGATCTGTTCGCTGTGCTGCACGCTGGAGGCGCGCTGCCACGATGCGTGCAAGGAGCGGAGCACCGCCATCCAGCACGTCGCCATGGCCGCGCGCCGGCTGATCCCCGCGCCGCTCACCACCGAATCGTGGACCCGCATCGTCCGCTTCGTGCTCGCCTATTCGGTCACGCTGGCGATCATCGGCATCGTCCTGCTGCTGATCTTCTACCAGCGGCTGGGTATGGGCGATCATCCGGCGATGCTGGAGGAAGTGATCGGCTCGGTCTTCGTGGGCTTCGCCGCCGCCGCCGCATTCGCGGTGTGGTACTTCGTTCTCGCCCGCGAAAGCCAGAACGCGGCGGAGGAGGAAACCGAACGCCAGACCCAGATGCTGATGGACGAGATCGAGGCGCACGCCCGCACCGATGTCGAACTGCAGCGCGCCAAGGACGCCGCGGTCGCGGCCAACCTTGCCAAGAGCCGCTACATCGTCGGCGTCAGCCACGAGATACGCAGCCCGCTCAACACCATATCGGGCTATGCGCAGCTTCTGGAGGGCGAGCAGGAGCGCCACGTCGCCGACGCGATCCGGGTGATCCGGCGCAGCGCCACGCACTTGTCCGACCTGGTCGACGGGCTGGTGGATGTCTCGCGGATCGAGAACGGCTCGGTCCGCATCGCGCGCGAACGGATCAACTTGTCCGAACTGCTCGACCAGATCGTCGACATGTTCCGCGTCCAGGCCGCCGCGCGCGGCATCGAGTTCGAGCATACGCGGCCCGCGAGCCTGCCCGAATGGGTCTACACCGACGAGAAGCGGCTGCGGCAGATCCTCATCAACCTGATCTCGAACGCGATCAAGTACACGCCGTCCGGATCGGCGGGGCTGGCGTTGCTGTGGCGCAATCCGGTGGCCGAGTTCGTCGTGCGCGACACCGGCGTCGGGATCGCGCCCGAGCACATCGACCGCATCTTCGAGCCGTTCGAGCGGCTGGAGACGATGCGCGGGCAACCCGGCGTCGGGCTGGGGCTGACGATCACCCGCCTGCTGGTCGACATCATGGGCGGGCAGCTGACGGTGGATAGCGCGCCGGGCCGGGGCAGCAGCTTTCGCGTCAAGATGTTCTTCTCCGAGGCCCCGCCGCGCGAGGACCGCCGCGCGCCCGACCCCCGCAGCCGTCGCTATGCCGGAGCGCGTCGCCACATCCTGATCGCGGATGACGACACCGCCCATCTGGACCTGATGCGCGACCTGCTGACGCCGATCGGCTTTGACCTCGACTTCGCGGCCGACGGAGAGGCGGCGGTCGAGGCCTTCCGCCGCCGGCCACCGGACCTCGTCATCCTCGACATCGCGATGCCGGGCCTGAATGGCTGGGACGCGGCGCGCCGCATCCGCGCCGACCTCAGCGAGGACGTGCCGATCCTGATGGTCTCGGCCAATGTCCACGACTTCCAGCGGCTGCGCCTGCCGGACGACCCGCACGACGACTACCTCCTGAAGCCCTACGAGATATCCGTCCTGCTGGATCGGATCGGCGTGCTTCTCGACCTGGAATGGACGTCTCCTCAGGGGGCTCAGGCATGAGCTTTCCGGTGATCCTCGTGGTGGACGACGACGACGACGCGCGGGCCTTGCTGGTCAAGGTCATCGAGGCGGACGGACTGTCGGCGCGGGCCGCGGCCAGCGGCGAGGACGCGTTGGCCCGCATTGCCGAGGGGCTGCCCGACCTCATCCTGCTGGACGCGATGATGCCCGGGATGGACGGCTTCGAGACGTGCCGCCGGATCAAGGCCTCGAACCGGGCGGCGCATGTCCCCGTGATCTTCATGACGGGGCTCGCGGAAACCGAGCATGTGGTGCGCGGCCTCGCGGTGGGCGGCGTCGACTACGTGACCAAGCCGCTCAAGCTGACGGAGCTGATGGCGCGCGTCCACGTCCATCTGGGCAACGCGAACAAGACCCGCAGCGCCTTGAGCGCGCTCGACAGCCTGGGCGGCAAGCTGCTCGCCTGCGACGCGGAAGGGGGCGTGCGCTGGACCACGGCGGAGGCGCAGCGCCTGCTCGACGCACTCGACGGCGGGACGCTGGCGCTGCTGCGGACGGAGCTGTGGGGGCAGGTTCGCCAGGGCCAGCCGACCACGCAGCCGGCGACGATGCACAACCTGGCGATCCGCTATCTCGGTGCCGCTTCGCCCGACGAACACCTGTTCAGCATCAGCCGCTCGTTCGACGGCGGAGAGGCCCAGATGCTCCAGCACGAGCTGTCGCTCACCCCGCGCGAGGCCGATGTCCTGCTGTGGACCGCGCGCGGCAAGTCCAACAAGGACATGAGCGAGATCCTGAACATCAGCGCGCGGACGGTGAACAAGCACCTCGACCACGTCTTCGTGAAGCTGGGCGTCGAAAACCGCGCTGCTGCCGCCGCCATGGCCACGCGCGTCCTCGCGCGCTACGAGTGAGGGACACGATGCGCCGTCTTGGCCGCGTCGGCGGCGGCGCGGCTCGCGGTGTCGACGATTTATGCCGTCGCGTCGAATATGACCGGCGTGGCGCGGTGATCTTCGGCGCGGGTGGCGAAATAGGTTTCGGGTAGTAGCTCAAAATCATCGATGCCAATATTGATGAGGAGGCTGAGCCTGCTTTTGGCCCCGATATTTCCGCCGCTCGCGTGGAGCGTTTCCGCCGGGTGGGCAAGGGCCCATCCCGCGGGAATGACAGCGGCGACCTCTTCCCAGGTTTCACCTTCGGGGATTTCGATTTCGCTGCGCTGACGGTCATGATCCCGATCGAAGAAGCCGGTGGGATACTTCCGGCCCCAGCGATTGGAGCGCAGCACGTACCTGAGCGGCCCCATGTCTTCGTGAACGTCGTCCAGCGCGACCCAGACGTTCAGGGCCGGTCCCTTCAATATTCTTTCGAGATAGTGACCATCCTGATGCCAGCCCACGATCGTGGCCGTGCTGTCTGGTGATGGATACTTCTTGAGGATCATCGCGGACCAGACCTTGAGGCGCTTGGCCCCGGAGATATCGGCCGCCCATTGCGCGATCTTCGGATTGCGCAGTACCTCGGCGATGACGTTGTCGGCATCCTGCGGGAACTGCGCTTCGATATAGGCGGGGTGATTGGCGACGTCCGGGCCGCCCGAGTTGTTCCGAGGCGCGACTCCGGTTTCGTAGACGCCGGCCAGCACGCGCTCGGCATGTTCGCGGACGTTCGCCACTTCTTCCGGGCACAACAGGGGGCCAGGAGAGATCGCAAATCCATGTTCGCTGAAGTCGTACTTCGCTGAATTCTCGGTGGCCGTCCTGGCAAGTTGCCCGACTTGGGTGTCCGTTTGCATACTATATCCCTCTTATTATTATGCGACGTGCTGGTGAAGCTCGGCGGCGCTCGACTGAAAAGTGAGGCCGATCAAGTTGCCTTCGGCGCGCCACGCTTCCAGGATCTCCCAGAACTTCCGCGCACCGCCGCCATAGGAATCGGAGAAAAACCCGGTCGCCTTTTTGGTGTTGCCCTCGTTATTGAAGAATCCCGGGGTACATTCGGACCAGAACCGCTCGGCATTGCGGGCATTGGCGCGGAAATCGGCCAGAAACGCCTCGACCGCTGCGGCAGTCGGCTCGACCACCGCGGCGCGTTTCTTCTCGGCTTCTGCGAGGATGTAGCTGATGTGGTTGATCTGGTGGGTTATGCCGAACATCAGGTTGAGCGAAGCCCCAGACTGTGTCCGCCCGATCAGGAAGCAGTTCGGGAAGCCGTCGATTGCGACGCCGTGGAACGTGCGCAAGCCGTCGACCCAGTATTCCGAGAGTTTGCGCCCGCCGCGGCCGACGATGTCATAACCCGCGCGTTCCACGTAAGAGGTTTCGGATTCGAACCCGGTAGAGAAGATCAGGCAGTCGATCTCATACTCGCGGCCATTGGTCACCACGCCGCGCTCGGTCAGACGATCCACGCCATTGCCGTTGGTGTCGACCAGATGGACGTTGGGCCGGTTGAAGGTTTGCAGGTAGCTGTCGTGGAAGGTCGGGCGTTTGCAGAACTGACGGTACCAAGGCTTCAGTGCCTCTGCTGTCTTTCCGTCCTTGACGATCTCCGCTACCTGGGCGCGAATGCGGTTCATGTTCTGATAGTCGTAGAGCTCGAGCAGCTGGCCGCGCTCCTTGCCGGTCAGCGGGCGGCCAAGCTTTTGGGCGGCCGCCTTCAGCGCCGGTCCCATCGCCTTGCGGTAGAGCTTGGTCCAGCCATCGTTGACAAGATCGACCTCGACGTCCTCGTAGCCCTCAAGAACCGAGTTGAAGTTGGTCATGCGATCCCACTGCCATCCCGGTTCCAGCGAGGCCCACCAATCCGGATCGGTTGGCGTGTTGACGCGCAGATCGACGCAGCAGGGCGTGCGCTGGAACACGTAGAGCTCTTTCGCCCAGTCGCCCAAGTGAGGGATGCACTGCACCGCTGTCGCGCCGGTGCCGATGATGCCCACGCGCTTGTCCTGCAATTTCGTCAGGTCGCCGGTGGTATCGCCCCCGGTGTAGCTGTAGTCCCAACGGCAGGTATGAAACGTGTGCCCGCGATAATCGTGGATCCCTGCGATTCCGGGCAGCTTCGGTCTGCTGATCGGACCGCTTGCCATGATGACGAATTGCGCCTTGAATCGATCTCCCCGATCGGTCGCAACTGTCCACTTGCCGGTCGCCTCGTCCCATTCGAGACCCGTGACTGCCGTCTGGAACAAGGCGTTCTTGCGCAGATGGTACTTGTCGGCGATACGGTTGGCTTGCGCCAGGATCTCGGGCTGGAACGCATATTTGCTTTGAAGCGTCGTGCCCGTGTCTTCCACCATCGGCACATAGACGTAGCTTTCGGTATCGCAGGCCGCGCCGGGATAGCGGTTCCAGTACCAGGTTCCGCCGACGTCACTCGCCGTATCGACGATACGAAAGTCGTCCATGCCCATCTTGCGCAGTTGCGCTGCCATGACGAGAGAGCCGAACCCGGCACCGACTAACGCAATTTTGACCTCGTCGAACACAGGATCGCGAGCAAATTCCTTGGTAGAATAAGGATCCTCGGAAAAATGGGAGAAATCGTCTTTTATTCTAATGTAGGTGCGATCGCCATGTTTGAGGCGTTTATCACGCTCCTCGATATATTTGGCGTGTAGCGCGTCGGGATCGAAATCTATCTCGCCAATGATCTCGGCTACGCCAGGTAGAATGTCCATGTTTTTACCTTCCAGTTAGCTCTGCACGGTCAGCTCAAACACTTCATGTGCGTGTGTACGGATGAAGGCTCCCGACTGACTCTGTCGCCGCACCTGACAGCGGCTGGGCAGTCACGGGCCTTGATTGGGGGCCGGGATCAACTCCAGATGGATGGCCATCCTGTGTCTTCCCTGGCCTCAGGCGATGGAATGATAATGCTCGTCGTTCGTCGCGGATAGGCGCTCAGGTGTCCGGGAACAGCAGGCGGTTGTTGTCGATGAAGAACCGCTGATCGTAACCGGCAGGCAGCTTGTTGAGATGCTTGCTGAACTTGCCGATGGGATCGCGACTCCCTTCCAGATGCGGATAGTCGGTGCTGAACACCCACACGTCTTCAAGCCCGTAGCGGTCGATGATGCGCGGCAAGTCCTCGTGCCAGAACGGCGTCACGCGCACGTTGCGCTTCAGGAACTCGCTCGGCTTCATCTCATAGGTCACGCCGACTTTCGCCATGAAGTCGGTCCAGGCATCCATGCGTTCAGCGGCGGCGCCGACCCATTCGGCACTCGCTTCGATGATGCCGAAGCGCAGGCGCGGGAAGCGCTCGAACACCTTGCCCATCACCATCGTCTGCAGGAACACTTCCGGGCCGACGTGCGCGACGAGCATGAAATAGGGGCTGATCGCCTCCTCGCCGCCCCCGCGCTCTGCAGGCTTGCGCCTGAGAGTTTCGGAATCACCCCAGCCGAACTCCGGGAACATCTCGTCGCCAGGGTTGCGGCAGGACAACAGCCCCGCGGCACCCAAGTGCAGGGTGGCCGGCACGTTGGCTTCTTGCAGACGTGCCCAGAACGGGTCCCACAGGGAGTGCGCGGGCGAGACGCCGGCCGGCGGGCGATGGCAAGGAAGCGTCACGCCCAGAGCGCCCGCCTTGAGCACGCGATCGAGTTCGGCAATCGCCCAGTCGGCATTCGACATGTTGATCTGCGCCACGGCGCGAGCCCGGCCGCCGGCCTTTCTGGTCCAGTCGATGGCGAAGTCGTTGTAGACACGGCAGGCCCGGCGCGCTGCATCCGAATCGATGCGCAACTCACCCGAGCCGGTGTTCGGGAAAACGAGTTGTGCCTTTACGCCCATCAGTTCGAGGGCTTCCTTACGGTCGGCCGGATCGTAGGCGCCGAGTGCGCACAACCCCTTTGTTGACCATAACTCGCTCCGGTTCGTGGCAATGGCGTCGGCAAACTCAGGCGTTTCGACCTGACGTTTGTAGAAATCCTGCCCAAGTGCACCGCCGATTTCCCGCGCGAAATCGCGCAAGTCGTCGGGCTCCATGTAGACATGGCCGTCAGCGTCCAACAACTCACCGTGGAATTTTTCTGCCACTGCCGTCGACATCGTTTGTCTCCTTAACCAATAAATTGTCGAAATCTCTGATCACCTGCTTCGGTGAAGCGGCGGAGACGTTCGGGGGCGGTTCGACGATGTGATCGTCTGCGCTGCGATCACGAGATCTTTCCTGATCATCCAGAACCCTCTTCTAATCCGTCATCATCTGATTTGACGATTGCGTCAAAATCTCGATCCCGCTTTGATCTGACGCAAATTTCCAGACCTGGGTGAGGAGCCGTGAAAATGCCCCGGCGGCGGGTCGTTCAGGATGCGTACGACTGCATGGGCCGCAGGCGGAGCAAGATTGTGCCGGGTGGAATTTGCGTCCCAACGGCAATCGGGGGAACGGCCGAAATCGCCGACAAGGGCGAGGGCGTTCAAGCGCGAACCAGTGGACCGCCGTACATCGACGGACTTCTGCGCAAGACGCCGGCATGTCGTGCCAGGCGGAGTTCGACCGTCCCTTCAGCGGATGATCGCGATGCTTGTGGCCGGCTGACCACGGTGGCTTCGCCGCGACTTCCGCCGATTTTCGAAATTTGCGTTAGATCAAAGAAGGGGGACGACTTTTGACGCAATCGTCAATTCGCATAATCGATAGGAAGAGGACCCCGGATGATTAGGGACGATCTGGCGATCGCCAGTGTGACGATCACGTTGTCGACGCCTCCAACGATGTTGATCAGCATGTGCCGGTGAGAGACTGGTCGCTGCTCTGGCGGACAAAGCCGGCGTCATGATGGATGTCGGGCTTTCTGAGGCCATGGCGCGGTTCGGCGCGCCCCGCTCTGATGGCTTCGCCCTGGCACTATCGCGATAGAATCCCTGATAACCCGTAAAACCTTAACGGCTTTTCTTATGCGCATCTATAAGGAGACAGCATCGTGACCAATGTGTCCAGTAGTCCAGGGGCCTTGGCAAAGAAGCCGGACCATGTCCCCGATAATTTCGTCTTTGACTTCGACATGTTCGAAGATCCCCGGATCAAGGATGATGTGCAGCTTGGATATATGAGCCTGCACCGCGATGCTCCGGATATCTTCTGGTCTCCCCGCGACGGAGGCCGTTGGATGGCGACGCGGTACGAAGATGTGCGGGCGATCGCCACCGATGCCGCCACTTTTTCGAGCAAGGGCCAGACGGCCGGACGTGAGGATGGCGAACTGCAACTGCCGCCGGAAACCATGGATCCTCCGGAGCATTTGCGATACCGGCTTCTTCTGTTGAAGTTCCTTTCTCCCAAGCACCTGAAGCGCCAGCAGGGGTTTGTAAGGGAACTCGCGATCGACCTCATCGACAAGCTGAAGGGGCGGCACAGTTGCGAGTTCCGAAAGGAAATCGCCGTCGTGCTCCCTGTAACCGTATTCATGACGATCATGAAATGGGACACGTCCAGGCTCCACGAGATGGTCAGCTGGGTACCCAACATTACAGACGGCAGGTCTCCCGAAGTTCGTGGCGCGGCTTTCGCCAAAATGAGTGCGTATGTTTCGGAAGTCATTGAAGACCGGATGGCTCATCCGGGAAATGATCCGATCAGCCTGCTCCTCAACTCCGAAGTAGACGGTGAGAGGCTGGACCCCGACCGGGTCAAGGAGATGACTCATCTATTGTTCCTGGCCGGGCTGGACACGGTCACGAACGCGATGACCTTTGCGATGCACTATCTGGCGACCGATCCCGCTCTGCAAGATCGGCTTCGTGCACATCCAGAGGACATCCCCAAGGCAGTGGAAGAGCTTCTGCGCCGTTTTTCCTTCGTCGTTACCTACCGGCGCGTAGCGAAGGACACGGTATTCAAAGGCGTCTTCATGAAGGAAGGTGACCTGATCAACTGTAGCCTGGCGGGTGGCAGTAACGACGCTCGCATCGTCGACAACCCCGCGGTCGTCGACATCGATCGTAAGGGCGCGCCGAACCTGGCATTCAATACCGGGCCACATGCTTGCGTTGGCGCACCTCTCGCCAGAGCCGAACTGCGAATCCTGCTGGAGGAATGGTTGGCGCGCATGCCGAACGTTTCGCTCGCGCCTGCGTACGTAGCCCCAAGGCATACGGGCTCAATCGCCAAGATCGAGCGACTGGACCTCGTTTGGGATTGAGCGTCGCTCCGTCAGCGTGGGTGAAGGCGATGTCCGAGATTGCTGATGCGCCTTTTGCCTCCGTCGCGCCGATGACGGATTTCAGGTTGTGACTTAAGGAGAACAAGAGATGAAACCGTTTGTTTTCAGCGCCGATAGCCATATTCAGGAACCCGATGCGCTCTATGTCGATGGCTTGCCGGCCAGCTTGAAGCGGTATGCGCTGCAGGTGCGCAAGGATGGCGATTATCTCATCGCCGGAACCGACGAGAAGCAGATCCATCGTCTTCGCCTGGGGAAGCATCGCGATATTCCGATTTTTGCGGAGCGGCGCGGGACGCGCGAACTTCCGGGCCGGTTCGAGGACATGGACTTCGAGGGGATCGATGCGGAGATTTGCTTCCCGCAGCTAGGCCTGTGGATCTATGCGGTCGGCAATCCGGATGCCGAAGCCGCCTCCGCACGTCTCTTCAATGACTGGAGCGATGGGTTTCTGGAAGGGCACCAGGATCGCCTGGTGAAGTGCGGCATGCTGCCGGTGATGGATTTTTCCTGCACGCTGGCCGAGCTCGATTACCTGGCCGGCAAGGGCTACAAGGCGGCGATGCTTCCCTTGGTGAGCTTTGGGGCTTTGCCGAAATATAATAGTGAGGCCTGGGATCCGGTCTTTGCGAAGGCCGCCCATCACGGCATCGTGTTCGTGATGCACAGCGGCACCGGGCTTGAGAGCGTGGTTTCGGAGAAGGGCCCGGGCGGTGCGATCATCAACTACGCCGGCCAGGCGATGGATGCGATGAACACGGCTATGTATCTGATCAGCGGCGGTGTGCTCGATCGCAATCCCGGCGCCAAGGTCGCGTTCATCGAAACCGGGGCGAGCTGGCTGGCCGCGCTGGGCGAGCGGATGGACGAGGTGGCCGAGGCGCACGCATTCTATGTGCGGCCCAAGCTGTCGCGCAAGCCGAGCCAGATCATCGACGATCAGGTATGGGCGGGTTTCCAGCACGACCGCGCCTGCATCGTTGCAGCGGACAAGAAGATGCCCGGATCGCGAAATATCATGTGGGGTTCGGACTATCCGCACGCCGAGGGGACATGGCCGGTCAGCCGCAATGTCGTCGATCGACTGTTCGAGGAGCTCGCTGTCAGCGAGGCCACCTGGCGGGATGCCGTCGGCCTCAACGCCGCCAGGCTCTTCGGCATCGAACCCACCATCCACACCAGCCAAAAACTTGCCGCTTAACAGAGAGTCAAAGGAAGAGTGGGGCGCCGGTCAGGTCGCTTTTCTGTTGGCGTCTTGATTGGGCTCAACCTAACTCCGCTCTTTCCCCTGGCACAGCATCGGGTTGCAGAGCCGCACGCCTGCCAACGACCGTCGAGGCTATCCTGCTGCCCCCGTCTCGAGCAGTGCGATGCGCACCTTCAGGCAGAAGGGACCGCTCTTTTCGAGGTATGGATGGCGGTAAACGCGGGGTTGTTCACGCGAATGCCTCCTCGTCTTGTCGGACTATGGGTGCCTCGCCGAAGCGAAAGCTCGATGCGGTGATCCCGCCCGCGAAATCCTTTTGATGATAGGTCAGGGCGGCGGGTGAAGACCCGGCAGCACCGACGGCGACCAGCAACGGGATAAGGTGATCTTCGTGCGGGTGAGCGGCGCGCGCCGCCGGCGCGTGCGCCCACTCGATCAGCCTCGCCTCGCGTTCCGAGGGTGATGTGGCGATCAACGTCTCCTGCAGCCAGGCATCGAAACGGCGTGATGGCTCGTGGCCTTGCGTGCCGCGTAGCTGCGCCAGGTTGTGATAGCTGAGGCCGCTGCCGAGGATCAGGACGCCCTGGTCCCGCAATGGCGCGAGCGCGCGGCCGGCGGCCAGATGCGCAGCCGGGTCCATATCCGCGCGCAGCGACAGCTGCACCAATGGCATCGTCTCTTCGGGATAAAGGATCTTCATGACGCTGAACGTACCGTGGTCGTAACCTCGGATCGCATCGGTCCCGGCATCGAGCCCCGCCGTGCGAAGCAGGTCGGCTGCCGTTTCGGCAAGCGCCGGCGAGCCCGGCGCTGCATAGCGGATGCGATAGGTTTCCGGAGGGAAGCCGCCGTAATCGTAAATCATCCCCGGGCGATCACCCGACGAGAGCGTGAAACGGCGCTCCTCCCAATGGCCCGAGACCATCAGCACCGCCCGGGGCACGTCGGCGAGCTCGCGGCGCATGTCCTTCAGCGAGGCCTCGAGCACGTCGAAGCTGCGGCGGAACGGGCCATCCAACCAAGGCCAGGGCCCGCCGCCATGGCTCAGGAAATATGTCGGCAGAGTTCTGGTGGTCATGGACGGTGTCCTCAGTCAGCGCGATCGGTTCGACCTTTGGATGGGAATGTAGGCAGCCCACCAAAGAGGAACAATCGCACGTTCGTTGCCGATCACTTTCCTGTTAGTTGATGATCATGGACACGCTGACCAGTCTACGCGCCTTCTGCCTCGTCGCGGATTTACGGAGCTTCTCAGGAGCTGCCGAGCGCACCGGTCTATCGGCGGCAATGGTGAGCAAGCATGTGGCGCACCTCGAACGCCGCGTCGGCACGCGGTTGCTCAATCGCACCAGCCGACGCGTCAGCCTCACCGAAACCGGCGCGCTCTACTTGGCGCGGATCAGACCGATGATCGAAGCGCTTGACGAGGTCGAGGCGCAGATCGGCAACGTCGCGGTCTCGCCGCGCGGCACCCTGCGTGTGACCGCACCCGTGTGGGCGGCGAGCGGCGTCATGGCCCGCGCCTTTGCCGCCTATCAAGCGCGGTATCCGGACGTATGCCTGGACCTACATCTCAGCGGGCGCATGGTGAACTTGGTCGATGACGGCTTCGACCTCGCGCTGCGCGCGACACAGAGCGATCGGCTTGATCCTGGGCTGTTTGCCCGCCCACTTCTTGATATCGCCTTCCACCTGTTTGCCGCGCCATCCTATCTTGCCAAGGCGGGAACACCGGACAGCCGCGCCGCGCTCGTGGACCACGCGCTGCTTCTGTACAGCGGTATGAACAACGCCGAGCGGCTGTTCGCGCCGGAAGGGGGGCGGACGACCAGAAGGGGCGCGACTAACATCCGGATGCGCAGCGAAAGCGAGACGATGCTCCTACTTGCGGCGCGTGAGGGGACGGGTATCGCGTTTCTGCCCGATCACCTCGCCTCCGACGACGTTGCCGCGGGCAGGTTGGTACGCCTTTTGCCGGATGAGCTCGACTACAGCACGATGCTGTACGCTGTCTATCCCAGTCGCCGCCACCTGTCTGCCAAGGTCCGAACCTTCATCGACTTCCTCGCCGCGTGGTTCGCGGCAGGGTGAGCGAAGCGAGCGCGATGCCGGGACGCATGGCAGGATCGATCGTGATGCTTGCTGACGCGGGTGATCGCGCTCATCCGCGATGGCGAAGGAGGCGCCGACCCGCAAGCGGTGAGGCTGCCGGCTGCGCGCGTTTTCATCTCGTCTCCAGACCCTTGGCCGGCCGGGCAAGGCGCCTTGTAAACGAGCTCAACGCGCTCAAGCTAAGTCATTGAAATTGGTGCCGGCTACAGGATTCGAACCCGTGGCCCCCTGATTACAAATCAGGTGCTCTACCAACTGAGCTAAGCCGGCCCGCCGTGGCGGATGCGGCGCCCCTTACCTGAGGGAAGGGGCGCCGGTCCAGTGGTTTGGCCCGAAAATCCAGGCGTCCGTCAGAAGACGGCGCGCGCGGTCGGTTCGTTCATCATCGCCTGGCGGATCAGCGGGATCGGTGCGCCGCCGTAGTCGAGGAAGGTGTCGTGGAACTGCTTCCACGCCGCCCTGCCGCCACGCGAAGCGGTCCAGTCCTCGCGCAGCTTGCGGATCATCAGCTTGCCCATCGTGTAGTTGAGGTAGGCCGGATCGTAAGTACCGCGCGCCGCCTGCTGCTCGGCGGTGCCTTCATCCTGGTAGCACTGGTCTTCGAACAGCTTGACCGATTGCGCCAGGGTCATGCCCTGCGTGTGCAGGCCGATCGAGGAGAGGAAGCGGCAGTCGCGTAGCAAGGCTTCGGACAGCTGTCCCACGTGGACGCCGGGGTCGCCGTTGCCCAGCCCTGCATCCCACATCATCTCCTCGGAGTAGTGCGCCCAGCCTTCGGCATAGGCGTAGCCCACGAAGATCCGCCCGATCCACGAAGGCGCGCGGTTCGAGTGCAGGAATTGCAGGAAGTGCCCCGGCATCACCTCGTGGACGCTGGTGAACAGCAGGTTGTTCTTGCTGGGGATGTAGGCGAGCTGCTTTTCCTTCGACCAGGTCGGGTCCGGCGGCGCGATGTAGTAGATCGAGGGAATGCCCTTCTCGTACGGTCCCGGGGGATCGATGTAGGCGCCGTTCTGGGCATTGTAGGGCGGGCTCTGCCTGACCAGCGCCTGCTCGGTGCCGGGGATCGTGGCCAGGTCCTTCTCGCGCACGAAGGCGGTCAGCATCGGGATCTGCTTGGTCGCGGCGGCGACCGGACCTTCGGGATACTTGTCCGCGTTCATCTTGGCGAAGCACTGCACCACGGTCTTGCCGGGCGCAAAGCTGGCGCAGGCGGCCTTCACCGCGTCCTGGTTGCGCTTGAGGTCGGCCCGGCCGATCGCCTCGATGTCAGCCAGCGAGATGTCGACGCCCTCGGTATCGCGCAGCATCTGCGAATAGAGCGCGGGCCCCAGCGCATACCTGCCGGTGGCGCTCGCCTGCTGGCTCTTGAGCCAGTCGGCCAGGGCCTGCATCGCGTCCGCCGCCTTGGTCGAGGCGGCCTTGAACTCGGCCTGGAGCGCCGGGTCCTGCACGTCGGCGAAGGCGGTGCGCGCATCGCTGCGGTAGTAGGCCGCAAAGCCGCCGAAGCCGGAGACGCCGTGCTTGACGAAGCTTGCGGGCAGGGGCGCGCGCAAGTTCGCGCGGATGTTCGCCGCGGCGGTCGGGATCACGTTGAAGAACGAGATCATCGCGCGCATCCGCGTCGGCTTGTCGGCGTATTCGCGGGTCACATAGACATTGGGGTCGAGGCCACCATCGATGTACCAGGCCGGGTTGCGGTGCGGCCGGTCGGCATCGACGATCCAGAACAGCTGGCCCTTGGTATAGGCAACCAAGTTGTCGCGCTCGAACGCGTCCTGCGCGGACAGGCCGGTGAACGCGTTGGCGTCGGCGATCACCGAGCGGTAGAAGGCGACGCGCTTCGCGATGCCGGCATCGCTCCAGTCGGGCAGCTTGCCATCGAAGCGGTGGTCTCCCTGGTAGACGGCGGTCGACGGATCGAGTGCGAACCACTGGTCGATCGTCGACTGGACGAATGTCCTCCAGGGCTGCTGCTGGCTCTCGGCGGCAGGTGGGGGAGCGGGCTCGGCGGCGGCGGTCGGTGGCGGCGTGGCCGTGGCGCAGGCGCCGAGCGCCAGGCAGCTCAGGCCCGCCAGCAGTATCTTGGGTGTTTTCATCGTATCCCCTTCAGAACGAGTGAAGGGGGCGCTCGCCCTGCGGCGAACACCCCCCTCCTGGCGACCAGTTGTGAGCTAACGTGCGCCGAACGTCCAGCCCTCGGTACGGGCAATTTCGGGCGTCAGTTCCGCAGGGTGCCACAAGGTCTTGTCATGCGCGTGGCGGCGCAGCCAGGCGCTGGTCAGCAGCGCGTCAGTGCTGTGATCGTCGATCGGCCCCGACAGGCCCGCCGGCGCGGAGCCGAGCGCGGCCAGTGCTGCATCCAGCGCCTCGCCGTCTCGGATCTTCGAGCGGCCGGCGGTCCGCTGCGCGGCAAGGGCCGCGATGGTGGTGTAGATCTCCACGACGACCGATCCCTGCGCCGGCGGTTCGAGCCCGTCCACCGGCCAGACGAACAGCCGGCCGCCGAGCCGTTGCAGCAGCCGCATGCCGGTGAGGCTCGACTTGCCGACCTGGGCGGCGCCCACGAGGTTGAAGTTGCTGTAGGGCTTGCACCCGGCACGCTCCTGCGCAACCTCGGTGACGCGGAAGCGGCCACGCCGGTGAGCGGCTCCGGGCAAGTGGAACGCGCGTCCCTCGCGTCCGCCATGGCGCCGGAAGTAGGCGCTCGCCTCGAGATGATCGACGAAGCTGCCCGCGGACAAGTGGGGGTCGCTCGCGCAGACCTCGTCGATCAGAGCCCAGAGCGCGCGGGCGTCGCCGGGGCTGTCCGCCCATCCCGGGAAGTAGGCCCCGGCATCGGCAAAGGGAAGCGAGATGCCCAGGTCGAGGCCGACCAGCGTGTCGGGCGGCAGGTCGTCGAGCAGGTAGCGCCGCACGCCGTCGCGCGACCAGTGGCGATGGTCGGGCGGCAGCAACAGGCGGGGGGCCTCGCCCGCGTCGCTGCACAGGCCGAGTGCGATCCCGCGCTGGCGCTCTCCCACTGCGCCCGACCAGTCGATCGCCAGGAAGTGCCGGAAACGTCCGCCCGGCATCAGGGCGCGGTTGGGCAAGGTGCCGGATCGGCCTTCAATCGCCCTGTTCCTGACGGTCCTGACGCTCCCGGCGCTTCTTGTCCCACCATTCCATCCGCTCGATCACCTGGCGTTCGAAGCCGCGCGGGACCGGCTTGTAGTAAGTCTGCGGGCTCATCTCGTCGGGCCAGTAGTCGGCGCCGGAAAAGCCTTCGGGCGTGTCGGGGTCGTAAGCGTAGCCCTTGCCGTAGCCGATGTCCTTCATCAGCTTGGTGGGCGCGTTGAGAATCGTGGCGGGCGGCATGAGCGAGCCGGTCTCGCGCGCGGACTTGAAGGCTGCCTTCTGCGCGACATAGGCCGCGTTCGACTTGGGCGCGGTGGCGAGATAGAGGCAGGCCTGCACGATCGCGAGTTCGCCCTCGGGCGAGCCCAGGAACTCGTACGCGTCCTTCGCCGCGAGGCACTGCACCAGCGCCTGGGGATCGGCGAGGCCCACGTCCTCGCTGGCGAAGCGCGTCAGGCGGCGCAGCACGTAGAGCGGCTCCTCCCCGGCGGTGAGCATGCGCGAGAGGTAGTAGAGCGCGGCCTGCGGGTCCGAACCGCGCAGCGATTTGTGCAGCGCCGAGATGAGGTTGTAATGGCCCTCGCGGTCCTTGTCGTAGACCGCGACACGGCGCTGCAGGAACGTGCCGAGGCCGGCCGGGTCCAGGGGCGCCGACAGCTTGGCGGCGTACAGGGTCTCGGCCTGGTTGAGCAGGAAGCGACCGTCGCCATCGGCAGAGGCGACCAGCGCCTCGCGCGCGTCGTCCGTCAAGGGCAGCGGGCCTTCCAGCGCCTCGGCGCGCGCAAGGAGGGCGTTCAGCGCATGGGCATCGAGCCGGTGCAGGATGAGGACTTGTGCGCGGCTGAGCAGCGCGGCGTTGAGCTCGAAGCTCGGGTTCTCGGTCGTGGCACCGACCAGCGTGACCGTGCCACGCTCCACGTAAGGGAGGAAGCTGTCCTGCTGCGCGCGGTTGAAGCGGTGGATCTCGTCCACGAACAACAGCGTGCGCTGTCCGGCCCGAGCGGCGACATCGGCCTCGGCGAAGACCTTCTTCAGGTCGGCAACGCCCGAGAAGACCGCGCTCACCGGGGCGAAACGCATGCCCACCGCGTCTGCGAGCAGGCGTGCCATGCTGGTCTTGCCCGTACCCGGCGGACCCCACAGGACGATCGAGGACAGCCGGCCGGCCGCCACCATCCGCCCGATCGCGCCTTCGGGGCCGGTCAGGTGCTCCTGCCCGACGATGTCGGACAACGCGCGCGGGCGAAGGCGATCGGCGAGCGGGGCATCGGCGCGCGGGGCGTCGGCCGCGCTGGTGGCGGGTTGTTGGGGCAGGTCATCGGCGAACAGGTCGGCCATGGCGACCATCTAGCGACGATTGCGCCCATTTGCATCGTCCGCGCGCGAGGCGTAGCTTGCGGCAAGGCTGCTGGGGAAACGGCATGGAAGCGATCGCGACGCGCGGCGGCGGCAAGGCGCCCGCACACCTCTGGATCGTGGGGCTGCTGAGCCTGCTGTGGAATGCTTTCGGCTGCTTCGACTATGCGATGACCAACATGCGCGTGCCCGCGTACGTGGCGCAGCTGCCGGCCGATATGATCGACTATATCGATGCCTTCCCGTTCTGGGCGATCATCGCCTGGGGCGTGGGCGTCGGCGGCGGACTGCTGGGCGCGCTGGGGCTCCTTGGCCGCTCGGTGTGGGCCGGCTATGCTTTCGCCTTCTCGGTCCTGGGGCTCGCCCTGACCACCTTCTACCAGCTTTCGGGCGCTCTTCCCGCCAGCATGAGCACGCCGGCGAGCTGGGCCATGACCGCCGTGATCTGGATACTCGCCCTCGCGCAGCTCTTCTACGCGCTGCGCATGCGCGCCAAGGGCGTGCTGCGCTGAGCCTTCAGCGCGAGGCGTGCTGGCGCACGAGGCGCAGGTAGGTGTCGGCCACGACCCGGTTGATCCGGTCCCACGCGAAGTCCTGAGCGCGGCGCTCGCCGGCGGCGCCGTGGGCTGCCCGCATGTCCGCGTTCTCGATGTAGGCGCGCAGCGCTTCGGCGAACTGGTGCACCGCGCCCGGGCGGATCAGCCGTCCCGAGACATGGTCCTCGACGAGGCTTTCGCTGCCGGTGGCGGCGGCAGCGACGACGGGCAGGGCGCAGGCCATCGCCTCCAGCGTGACGTTGCCGAACGTCTCGGTCACCGAGGGGTTGAACAACACGTCCATGCTGGCGACCGCGCGGCCGAGGTCGTGCCCTTGCTGGAAGCCCACGAACACCGCGTCGGGCAGGCGGGCCTGGAACCAGGCCTTCGCGGGTCCTTCCCCGATCACCAGCACTTTGTGCGCCACGCCGCGCCGCGCCAGGGCATCGATGGTGTCGGAGAAGACGTCGAGCCCCTTTTCCATCACCTGCCGGCCCAGAAAGCCGACGACCACGTCGTTCTCGGTGATCCCGTGCTCGCGGCGCCACTCGGCCGAGCGCGCGCCGGCGTGGAACACCTCGCGGTCGACCCCGCGCGACCAGATCGAGATGTCGTAGTTCATCCGCTGCTCGCGCAGCACTTGCGCCATGCTCTCGGAGGGCGCGACGAGCGCGTCGCAGCGCCGGTAGAAGCGGCGCAGCATCGCTTCCATCACCGGCTCGGCCCAGGCCATGTTGTAATAGCGGAGGTACGTCTCGAACCGGGTATGGACCGAGGCGAGCACCGGGAGGTCGCGCGCTCTCGCCCAGCTTACTGCCCGGTGCGCCGTGGGATCGGGCGAGGATACGTGCACCAC
>Ga0070665_100000508_pt1 | contig 55806 bp, 34 predicted proteins | sample KBSS13metaG_FD_65862 | JGI IMG/M metagenome (GOLD analysis project Ga0070665, IMG submission 65862) | Switchgrass rhizosphere microbial communities from Kellogg Biological Station, Michigan, USA - KBS S1-3 metaG | ecosystem: Host-associated > Plants > Roots > Rhizosphere > Soil ...
CGCCGCCGTCGCGGAGCAAGACGCGAAGAAGAGCCTGGTCGATATCCAAGCTGTCCTCGATCCGCTCTGTCTGGCCGGCGTGTCGATCAATCCCGAAAGCCGCGTGAAGGTGGCCGCGGGCCCCGCGCCCAAATCCTTGATGCAACATGGCTGGCGCGTGTTTCTGGTCAAGATTCATAACGAAGCCGGCGTAACCGCCAGGCTGCGCGTCGCCAGTCCCAACGCCGCTAAATTGCACAAGCCGTCTACGAGTTCGCCAAATCCAGTCGTTTCGATCTCGCCGCAAGAGGCCAGCGAGCGGTTTCTCGACATCGAGCTGGTCGAGTCGCAACCGCTCAACAAGGAACTCTCCGGCCTGCAGCTCGAATACCGAATCATCGAACTCTACAGCCGCGACACCGGGCGGCGCGAGGCCAAGTTGATGTTCGACGTAGGGCAGGGGACCCAGGACCTTGGCTTCCGCAATGAATTGAACGTGCTGTTCCAGTGCGAACCTGCGGTGCGCGTGGCCCTCGACGTGATCGACGACAACGGTCAGCCCACGACCGGCCAGTTTGTGTTTAGAGACTCGCATGGGCGAGTCTACCCAGCGCGGTCACGCCGCATGGCGCCAGATTTGTTCTTCCACGATCAGATCTATCGCCACAGTGGCGAAGTGGTGCTGCTGCCGCCCGGCAAGTTCGAAGTGACGTACACCCGTGGGCCAGAATATCGGATCGCCAAACGGATGATCGACGTGCCAGCGTCGGCCACGCATCGCGAGAGTTTTCGGCTGAAGCGCTGGATCGACATGGCCAATCTCGGTTGGTATTCCGGCGATCACCACGTTCATAGCGCCGGCTGCGCGCATTACGAATCGCCGGCCGAAGGAATTCAGCCAGAAGATATGATGCGGCACATCCTCGGTGAAGACCTGGACGTCGGCTGCGTGCTGTCGTGGGGGCCGTGCTGGTATTTTCAGAAGCAATTTTTCGAGGGCAAAGTCAGCGCGCTCTCGACGCCGCAAAACCTGATGCGGTACGACGTCGAAGTCTCGGGCTTTCCCAGTTCGCACTGCGGCCACTTGTGCCTGTTGCGTTTGAAGGAAGACGATTACCCCGGCGCCGACAAGATCGAAGATTGGCCTAGCTGGGATCTACCAGTGCTCAAATGGGGAAAAGAGCAGGGGGGCGTGGTCGGTTTCTCGCACAGCGGTTGGGGAATGCAGGTCAAAGACAACCATCTGCCGAGTTATGAGATGCCGCCGTTCGATGGAATCGGCGCCAACGAATTTGTCGTCGACGTCGTGCATGACGTCTGCGACTTTATCTCCGCGGTCGACACGCCAATCGTTTACGAATTGAGCATCTGGTATCACACGCTGAACTGCGGCTACACCTGCCGGATCAGTGGCGAGACAGATTTTCCGTGCATCTACGGCGAGCGCGTCGGTCTGGGCCGATCGTACGTGCAGCTCGACGAAGACGCGCGCAAGCCGCTTGATTACGACGCCTGGGTCAGCGGTCTGAAAGATGGCCGCAGTTACGCCAGTGAAGGACTGACGCATCTGTTTGACTTTTCGGCCGGCGGACTCGGCGTGGGCCAACGCGGGGCAGGGGGGCGCGCGAGCTTTATCACGGCCAAGGCTGGCGACGCTGTGCCGGTCAAGGTGAAGGCCGCGGCACTATTAGACGAAGCGCCACGCGAGGATATCCGCAAAAAGTCGCTTTCCGAAAAACCGTATTGGCATGTCGAGCGAGCCCGCGTCGGCGACACTCGCACGGTTCCGGTCGAGCTGATCGTCAATGGCAAGGTGGTCGAGACGCAGGCGATCGAAGCCGACGGCAAGGTGAACGACCTGGTCTTTTCGTTCAAGCCAGAGCGATCGAGCTGGGTGGCGGTGCGCGTCTTTGCCGCCGCGCATACGAATCCGATCTTTGTCGAAGTCGATGGCCAACCCACCCGCGCCAGCCGCCGCAGCGCGCAGTGGTGCCTGGATGGTATTGACGTCTGCTGGAAGCAAAAAGTTGGCCGCATCCGCGAGAGCGAGCGCGAAGCCGCGGCGGCAGCGTACGAAGCTGCGCGCAACGCGTATCGCAAGATCTTGGCCGAAAGCACGGTGGAGTGAGGAAGGCTTTGAGGCTTTGAGGCTTTGAGGACTTGAGGACTTGAGGACTTGAGGACTTGAGCGCGAAGGCCGAACGACGGGAGTGCGAGGCTCCCGCCGAGCAATGAAGCGCGCTCGACGTTCCGGGAGTGCGAGGCTCCCGCCGAGCCGCGAAGCTCGCTCGATCTAGCATTGGAGAGGCCTCACGCGGAGGCGCGGAGAACGCATGGGCGGCAAGATTCGATTTCCGCGTGTGCTTTCACTGAAGTTCGGGTGTTAGGCTACCATTTTCCGATTCGCGGCTCAGCAGTGGCTTCGCCCTCCCGGAACCTTTTTTCTGCTTTCTGTGGAAATCGCGCGAACCTCGCTGGATAATTCCTTGTCCCTAACCTTTGTGGCCTGACTGGGGTATTCGTACTAGTCGGCGCATGGCCAAGATTCGTGAAATTTGTCAAGCAAACTTCACAAATGTCGACAACGCTAGCGACCCTCTTCGATTGCCGAACGACTACTTCCAAGTCGGTCGCGCGCAAATTACTTGACCTGAATATGCCAGTTTGCATACGATTGGTTTGTCGCGTGTGTCGCGGGCTAACGTGGTCCGGACCTTACTAGAGGCCGGCTGGACGTCCACTCTGAGTGACGTCGGAAGCTGGCAAGGCTCTAGAGGAAGGAGGTGGTCTTTATATGTGTAGTGAAACCCAGAGGTGGCTCGTCTGACGAGCGGCCGACGGGCTGCTCTTGGTCCCAATAACGGACGTTATCTGGTCCGTGGGACTGTCAGACAGCCGATTCTGAAGACGAGTACGTGCGAGCAGCCGGTCGATTGAGTTCGGTCGGCTGCTCGCGTTTTTTTTTGAGGAAGGCATGGGGCTTGAGGCTGCGGGCTTGAGGTGGAAATCAGAAAGACGTGGCGGTCCATTATCAGGAACCGTGCACGAGCGCAATGGCGCCCGTCAAGGTTTGTGTAAGCGACTTCGGTGTCCTTCGCTTCCGCATGAGACCACTCGGACGCGATATCGAGCGAGCTTCAGGGCTCGGCGGGAGCGTCGCCCTCCCAGTACGTCGAGCGCGCTTCATTGCACGGCAGGAACCTCGCACTCCCGCCGATCTGCCCTCCCCAAGCCTCAAGTCTCAAGCCCCAGGTCTGCTTTTCGCTTGCCTCTTCTCCTTCGTTCTGCGACATTGATTGGCTGCGGGGCAGCGGGAGGCCCGGCCGATGTCGATTTTCTTGAGACGCACGCTGCTTGTCGCACTGACGACAACTCTTTGCAGCGTTTCGCTCGCAATGGATCCAGGCGCCGCCAGTGCCCAGGACTTCTCCCTGTTCGGCATGGGCCAGTCTGGCGTGATTCGCCCGCAGGTTTATACGTACTACAACTCGTGGACCTGGTCGCCGCTGTTCGGTCCGCCGACGATTGGCTCCGGTTTCCCGCAACCGCTCGGGTTTCAACACATTTCGACCGGGCCGAACAGTTACGTCTTTCGACCGGTCACGGACCTGACGATGCTCGTCGGCCTGGCCCGCCAATCCATTCAAGAGGCCGACTATCAGGCGGCGCTTGTGAATCTGGAACCGGTGCTGGCCAACGCGCCGGACGATGGCGAGGCGCTGTTGACGCAGAGTCAGGCGCTCTTTGGATTGGGAAGATTTCCCGAATCGGCTGAAACGCTCCATCTCGCCTGGCGAAATCTCTCGCGCGACGACTGGGGCGCCCCGGTGCGCAACTTCAAGACCTACTTTCGCTCCGGCCAGGAATACACTGCGCGGCTCCGCGCGCTAGAGTCCTTCGTTCGCGAGCACCCGGCCGAGTCATCCGGCCATTACCTGCTGGGCTATCATTACGGCTACCTGGGCTACTCGGCCGAGGCGACGCGTGAATTGGAGACGGCCATCAAGCTGGCCTCGGCGCCTACGGTCGAGAATATCGCCGCGCCGCCGCCGGTGGTGGCAACGCCTCGCGCCACGCCACAACCAGGCCCGGCCCCGCCGCGCGACGGACCTCGCGAGTTTTAGGATTCAGATCTGTGTGCCACTGGCTCCGCCAGTGCGACGCCATCGACCAAGAAAATCGAAGCACTGGCGGAGCCAGTGGCACACACAATCTTTGCCGTCACATTCCAGGCTCACTTGCCCGAATTCGCGTAGATCGGCATGTGGCGGTAGTAGCTCTCAAGCATGAAGATCGAGAGGCAGGTCACGTAGAGGCGACCTGTGTTGCGCGCGCGGCCCCATTCGTCCGGGTGTTCGCCCATCGGGTCCCAGCTGCCTTTTTCCGGACCCTTTTGCTCTTGATGTTCGACCAGCAGCGTGCTGAGCGTCTTGTTCCAGGTCTCCCATGGCTTGCCGCCCATGTGATGCATGACCTGCGTGCCGTAGTACCAGTAGTAGACGTCGCGCTCAGGCCAGGCTGGCAAATGGCCCAACAGATACTGCACGCCAGCGACGAGCCGTTCGTCGGATTGATGCCAGCCAAGATATTGCCGGCAGAGGAGCGCTTCGGCCGTCATGGCGGGCGACGGCGCCTGACCTGGCTGATACGAGTACATGCTGCCGTCGTTGCTGGCGGCCTTGTCGAGGTAGCTGCTGACCTTGTCGAGCGTTTCTTTGGGGACTTCCAAGCCGGCCATCCGCGCGCTCTGGAGCGCCATCACGATCCAGCCGGTGACGGACGTATCGCTTTCCTGGCGTGGGCCATATCGCCAGCCGCCGAGGGAGTGTTGTCCGTCGATGCAGAATTTGACGGCGCGCTCTGCGGCGTCACGCAGTTTCGAATCCTTCGTCAGGCCGTAGGCCTCGCAGATGACGATCGTGCATTGCCCTTGCGTGTAGAACCACGCCATGTTGTTGTTGCCATTGTAGAAGTTGCCGTCGGCGTCCTGAACTTTCAGCAGATGCTTGATGCCGCCGTCGACGTTCTTCTGGTAGGGACCATTGCCGTTGTGCGTGTGCCCTTGTCCTTGAAACGCCAAGAGCGCCATGGCCGTGGCGGCTTCGTTATTCTCGATATCGGCGGCCGTCGAGTACGGGCCTTTCATGCTCCACGACCCGTTGGCCAGTTGTTGTCGCGCGAGCCAATCGAGACCACTCTTGACGCTTCCTTCGGTCAGCTTGTTGCCGCCGTAGCGGCCGAGCAGCGTGCGGCGCATACCCTCTTCGCGACCCGTCAGGGCGTTGCCGATCGTTGGCGATCGCAGCATGGCCGCGGCCGAGGATCCATCGAGTTGAACGTCGATCGCCGGCGGCGTGGCGAAGGGGTCATCGACTGTGAGCGCGGCGTCGCTGGTGACAATGTTCTTGTCGGTGTCGTCGTTCTGGTCGCCTGACAGCACCGAGGGATCTTTCATCTGCACGCCGTACTGATCGGCGTAGACGGCTTCGATTTGCACCGGGGCCGGCATCAGTTTGGGAGCAACCCAGTACAGACCCATCGCAATCAGGATGACCAGGTGCGCCACGGCGCTGATCAGCCAGGAAGGGGCGACGCGGTAGGCAATCTCTTCGATCGACTCATCCGGATCAGTTACCGGGTTGCCCGTTGCGCCTTTGACGGCAACTGGCGGCGCGCCACTGCGCTGGTTAGCGCTGCGCGGAGCGTGTTGTGCAGGTTGGCCCGAGGCGGCCTTCTTCGATCGGCGAGGCGCGTTCGTCTCTGCAGATCGCGCGCTTGGCGGCTCTTGGCGTGGCGCAGGCCCTAACGGCGCTGACGGCGCAGCGCCCAGCGGCGTGGGCGCAGGATCGGCCCAGCGCTTGCCGGCGGTGTTGCTGGGCGATTCACTCGGCGGCGCTAACGGTGGCGCCGGAAGTCCGGCAGGCAACGGTGGCGGCCCAGGGACGCCTGTAGCGCGCGGAACTTCACGCCCCGACGATGTCGGTGGAATTGGCAAATCCGGCGGACCTTGCAACGGCAAGGGATGTGTATCCGCCATGGGCGTAACCTCTGTTCCCAGCGAACCGGCTCACGGTTGCGCCCGTTCCGAAAGGCGCAACGTGTTGGAATTGCACGGCGCGCGAACGCGCGTCCGAACCTCGTGGGGCAGAAAACTCCCGATCTTCGTCCCCAGCTACCGGTCCAATCTACTTTACCAGTGGCACTCGCGCGGGACAACAAACCAAGGCCCGCGCGGCCGGGCGCCCCCGGCGCGCCCGGCCACCGGTGTAACGAGCGCAGCTGACGCGTGGTAGTCGGTTCGCAGCGATTTTGCCGGTTAAAGGCCGTATCGCTAGCGGCAGAATCGAGTCAGCAGAGGCGCCCAGCCTCCTTCGGCCGAGACCGCTGACCTGGGCGTCGGCAGATTTGACCTTCGGACCTCAGGGGCACACAATACAGCCAACTTGCGCCCTCATCTGTCCGCCCCCCCAAAATTCTGGATGAAAGGAAGCTGCTATGCCTCGCCGGCAATTGCACCTCGTCGCCGCTTTGTTGTTGGTCTTAGCCTCGGTCTCCGCCGCTCGCGCTGAAGACGCGTCGTTCCTTTCCGACGGGGTCAAGATCCACTACATCATCGAGGGAGCAGGGGAGCCGGTCCTGTTGATCCATGGTTTCTCTGCCAACATCCCCATGCAGTGGGGACTGCCGGGTGTGATCAAGGAGCTGGCCAAGGAATATCAGGTCATCGCGATCGACAATCGTGGCCACGGGCGGAGCGGCAAACCGCACGACGTGAAGGACTACGGCCTAAAAATGGTCGAGGATTCGGTTCGCTTGCTGGATCACCTGAAGATCGAAAAGGCTCACGTCGTTGGCTACTCGATGGGGGGCTTCATCACAGGCAAGCTAGTCGCCACGCATCCGGATCGCATCATCAGCGCCACGCTCGGCGGCGCCGGCTGGGAAAAGCCGAACGATGAAAGCATGAGCTTTATGAAGGAACTGGCGGAATCTCTGGAAGCTGGTAAAGGCATCGGCCCGCTGATCATTCGGCTCACGCCCGAAGGAACTCCGAAGCCGACCGACGAGCAGATTGCCGGTATTAACTCGATGATCATGCTCACCAACGACCAGAAGGCGCTGGCCGCGGTGATTCGCGGGATGCCGGAGTTTGCCGTCACGGAAGAAAACCTGAAGGCGAACAAGATTCCAACGCTCGCGCTGATTGGGGCCCTCGACCCGCTGAAGGTGGGCGTGGACCAAATGAAGCCGGTGATGTCGAATTTGAAAGTCGTGGTGATCGAAAACGCCGATCACATGACGGCCTTCACCAAACCGGAGTTCCTGGGAGAGCTGAAGCCATTTTTGGCGGCCAACTCAGTCAACAAGGATAAGCCGGCGAAAGAAAAACCGGTGGCGGTGGGCGCCGGCGCGAAAGATTAACGCGATTCGACCGGTATTACTTCTTGGCGACGTTTGTGTGCCACTGGCTATGCCAGTGCTGGATCGGGCGTTGAGGGCGGCAAAAAAGCACTGGCGGACCCAGTGGCACACGGGCACTGCACTGGCACACATGCTGCGCTACGGGGCTTTTGCGTTCAACGGACTGCTCGAGGAGCTTCACTTGATGATCCAGCGATCTTTGTCGTCAGCGGCCACTGCACTATTTGCTCTGCTCATGCTGCTGACGATTGCGTCTGTCGCTCAGGCCGATGATTGGCCGCAATGGCGTGGGCCGAAGCGCGATGGCGTCTGGCGCGAAACCGGCCTCCTCGAAAAATTCCCGGCCGATGGCCTGAAGATCCTCTGGCGCACGCCGATCTCGGCTGGCTACTGCGGACCGACGGTCGCCGACGGCCGGGTTTACGTGATGGATCGCCTCAACATGCCGGAGCAGTCAGAACGAGTTCACTGCCTCGACGCGAAGACTGGCAAAGAAATTTGGAGTCACAAGTACGACTGCGAGTACACGGTGCAGTACGTTGCTGGCCCGCGCGCCAGCGTGACGATCGACGAAGGCCGCGCTTACGCGCTCGGCACGATGGGCAACTTCCACTGTTACGACGCCGCTAAGGGAGACATCCTCTGGAGCAAGGACCTCAACGTCGAGTACAAGATCCGCATGCCGATCTGGGGAATCGCCGGCTCGCCATTGATCGAGAAGGATTTGGTCATTGTGCAAATCGGCGGCGCAGGAGACGCGTGCCTGGTCGCGTTCGATAAAAAGACCGGCGAAGAAAAATGGCGAGCGCTACCGGACAATGCCTCGTATTCGTCCCCCATCGTGATCGAGCAGGCAGGCAAGCGCGTGCTGGTTTGCTATACCGGGGACACCGTCTCCGGCCTCGATCCGGCGACGGGCAAGCTCTACTGGAGCAGCCCCATGAAGCCAACGCGGATGGTGATTGGCATCGCCACGCCAGTGGTCGAAAAAGATCGTCTGTTCGTGAGTTGCTTTTACGATGGTTCGCTGATGCTGAAGCTGCTTCAGGATAAGCCCGAGGTCGAGCAGATTTGGCGGCGTCTCGGTCCGGATGAGAAGCAGACCGACAGCTTGCACTCGATCATCAGCACTCCGCTGATGGAAGGAGACTACGTCTATGGCGTCGATAGCTACGGTGAGCTGCGCTGCCTTGACGCCAAGACCGGCGACCGGATCTGGGAGAGCCTGCTGGCCGTGCCGAAGATCCGCTGGGGAACGATCCACATGGTCAAGAACGCCGACAAAGTCTGGATGTTCAACGATCGCGGCGAATTGCTGATTTCGCGACTATCGCCCGCGGGCTTCGAAGAAATCAGCCGCGCGAAGTTGCTCGAACCGACGATGGATCAGCTCCCGCGCGGGAAAGGCGTTTGCTGGTCTCACCCGGCTTACGCAAATAAGCATGTGTTTGCTCGCAACGATAAGGAAATCGTCTGCGCGGATCTCTCGGCCGCACAGTAACAGACCTCGGAGGAAGCGGACCGGCATGTCTTCATTTTCTGTTTCGAGCGGGCTGTCCGGCAAAGAACAGCGCCGGATTGCGCGTCGGGAAATGCTGCGCCGCGGTGCGGCCATTGCCGTCGGGGCCTGCGGCGTCACAGGGAGGAAGACGATGGGGGCGGAAATCACGGACAAAGCGTCAGCAAGCCAAAAGAACGCCGATACCAAGAACTCAGGCGCCATTGACGCTCACGTGCATGTCTGGACGCCCGACACGCAAAAGTATCCACTCGCGGCCGGCTACCGTCGCGACGAAATGAAACCGGCCAGCTTTACGCCGGATGAGCTTTGGAAGCTGGCGAAGCCGTGCGGAGTCTCACGCGTTGTCTTGGTGCAGATGAGCTTTTACGGATTCGACAATTCGTACATGCTCGATTGCATTCGCGAAAGTAAGGGAGCCTTCGCCGGGATTGCCGTGATTGACGACTCGCAGCCGAAGCCGCAGGACGAGATGCAACGGCTCAAGGAACTGGGCGTCCGCGGATTCCGCATCTACCCGCGCAACCTGCCCGCTGACCGCTGGCTCGACTCGCCCGGCATGCAGGCGATGTGGGAAGCCGGCGCGAAGCTGCAACAGGCAATGTGCTGCCTGGTGAACCCGGAGGCCTTGCCAGCGATCGACCGCATGTGCGAAAAGTACCCGGAGACGCCGCTCGTAGTGGATCACTTTGCCCGGATCGGCGTCGATGGCCAGACCCGTGATGCCGACATCGCTAAACTCTGCCGCCTGGCGCGCCACAAGAACAGCTATGTCAAAGTCTCAGCTTATTATGCGCTCGGCAAGAAACAATCGCCTTACACAGACCTGGGGCCCATGATCCGCCGCCTGGTCGAAGCGTATGGCCCCCAGCGATTGATGTGGGCTACGGATTGCCCCTACCAGGTTCAAGAAGGACACAAATACTGCGACTCGATCGACTTGATTCGCGAGCGCCTCGACTTCCTCAAGCCCGAAGACCGGCAGTGGATCTTACGCGGCACGGCCGAGAAGGTCTTCTTTGGAGCGTAGCGTGTTACGCGCCGTGCAAGTGTGACGCTGCTCCAGTGCCACTGGCTTCGCCAGCGCTTCGATGGAGGAGACTTTCCCAAGCCGGCTTGCAGCAGCATGATGAGCGCGACTGGCCGCCAGCGAGAGCGGCGAGCCAAAGTTCAAAACGGAAACTGCATCCCGCCGCCGCCGTTGTAGAGCAGGTTACGCTCTTTCGCCGTGAGGGCGACCTTGGCGAAGCCGACCGCCGCGATCTCGCCAACCCAGCCGCGACCGTTCGGCGCACTGCCACCGACGCCGAACAGTTCGTCCCCCACGTTGATCGGACCGGTCACCGCTTGCGATACGATCTGCCCGTCGTCCAACTGCAACATAATCTTGCGGGCCGTGGCGTCGTACCAGGCGACCACGAAATGCAACTTGCCGTCGACGCGCAGCGGCAGCCCTTGCGTGAAGGCGTACTTTTTGCCGACGCGGGCTTGAAAGAAAATCCGCGGCGTGGGTGTCGGCGAAGCATGCACCGCCCATTCGCACGTCGCGGGGTTGGCGTGCAGATCGCCCCCTTTGACGAACAAGTACCGCGTGCCATCGAGCTTGTCGATTCGGGCCCAGCCCCAGATGGTGAAGCTGCCATCCGCGCGAAAGACCGGATCCGGACTACTCAAAAACGATTCGCCGTCTGGTCCAAACAACGCTTCACAACCAAGTGGGCCGCCATGATCGCATTTGATCGGGCCATAATGTTCGGTCAGATCGCGGGCGTGATGCGTGATATCGTGTCGCGTTCCTTCGGCTTCGTCCATCGCCCAAAACGCCACGGCCTCGTTATCCAACTCCGCGAGTGGATTGAACCATTGATCGGCCGACACGGATACATACCGACCAGCGCCCCAGAGTCGCAGGACGGGAAGCGCCTCGAGCTTGTGCGGCGAAGATTCCTCATAGCCTTTGGCGAGTTTCAGAACACCTTCGGCCTTGGCCGCCGGGATTTCGATATCGACACTGTTGGTTTGATCGTCGAAATCAAAGCTGCCGATTTTGTTGCGATCCAAGTCGAGCACGGCGACTGGCTGGGCGTACCGGCTGGCCTCTTCCGGCTTGCTGATCGTCAGTGTGGTCACGCCCGGGAGCATGCGGAAGTGATACTCGGCCGCGCCCAGCGTGCCATCGCAGGCCAGATCTCCCAATCCCCACAGCGCCACGACAAAACCAGGCAGGTCCGACGCCGGATAGACGCGAAATAGCGGACTCTCGGATTGAATATGAATCCGGTACGCGCCGGCCGGACCGCGGGCAGGGAGCGTAAACGACGCGTCGCGCAGCATGTTCGCCGCCAGCAGATCGAACGGAGCTGTCGCTTTGGAAATCGCCAGCGGATTCGCGCCGCTCATGGCGTCGTCAAAGTTGTTGTGGATCGAGAACCGCGGTGGTTTGGACGTCGGATCCACTGTGCGGGCAAAATACGTCACGTCAGCCGACAGCGTGCGCGGTAAGGCTCCCTTCGCGCTAAAGCGGACGGGTTGTCCGGTCGCCAGTTCGTACTGTCCCGTGAGCGAGAGTCCTTTGTCGGTCACGGTCGCGGGGAATTTTCCATCGGTGCTGAGCACCAGGTTGTGCGTGGCGCCGCTCGGTTCGACGATGACCGCACGCAGACGGCCGGGTGTTTCGAATGGAGTGAGATTTTGGTCTTTGAAGATCAGTCGAATGCGACCCGCGGTGGCCGCCGGCTTGTTGCCCCAGAGTGTGATCTGCGATGCCCACGGCGAGTTGGCCACGATGCCCGAGCTGAACAGCGGCATGTTGCCGGGCCAGTCGAGTGGCGGGAATCCGGCGTCAGCCAGCGCGCCCAGCACGGTTAGCGCGCCACGGACAAAATTCGGCGCCAGGATCCCTTGGATCACGTCGTAGCCAATCATGGGACCTGTGGATTGCACCGTGCGGCACTGGCGCAGCACTTGGTCGGCCGGGTATTGCAGATAGCGCAAATCGCCAGTGCTTTGATACGCGGCGACAAATCGCATCAAGTTGTACCGCATCCGACCCATGCGCGACGGCGTCGGCCACGTGCAAGCGAAGTTTGGCGCGTCGAAGTACGTTTTCGGCGAGACGGCAAAATCGTCGACTGTCTGCCCTAGCGATTTTAGCAAGCTCGCGTCGGGCTTGTAACGATTAGCGTAAAAGAACGCTTCGTAGAAGAACCCCCAGAAGTTGTTGTTCGGGAAAAGTTTCGTGCCGAGACCGTTTGTCTCTTTGCTGACGGCCTGGGCGTTCATCGCCAGTTGCAACCAGGCGCGACCGGAGTTGTACAGCTCTTCGTTGCCAGTGAATTCGTAATAGACAAGCTTGGGACGCGCGGCCCCGTATTGTTCGCGACTGATGGCCGTGAGATTGAAACTCGCAGGATTCGGCGCGCCGCCTGGCCTGGCGCTCTTGGTTTTGAGCACCTCGGCGGCCACTTCGTAACCGGTCATCAACCAGCACAGTAACAAATACTGTGGGTGATCCACGAAGGCGTCAGAATAGGGCGCCGGCCACGCCCATTGCAGCGCGGAAAAATGATGCACCCGACCTGCGATTCGCTGGTACGTGTCGGTTCCGGTCAGCGTTTGCGAATGGGCGATCGTGTCGACGTCCATGACGTGGCGGGCGTTGTGGATTCCCTCCTCGAGGAAAAAACGCGAGCCGGTCCTTTGCCACTCAATCCAGAACAGATCACTGCAGTGATAGCCGCCGTTGTCCCAGGTTCGCCAGAGGTTGTTGCCAAACAGTCGCAAGTCGCCGAAGTTCCACTCATCGTAGTCCGCCTGCGCCGAATCGCGGACTGTGATATAGCGCAACATATTCTCGAGCGCGGTCTCGACATATTCGTACTGTTTTGGCGTTTGACTGCGAGCTCGAATGCCAAGGATATAGTCTGTGCCGCAGGCGTACGCCGGATCCGGCGCGCAGGCGACCGGACGCTGCACAAGGTCATTGATCAGCCGGTTGTTGGCTGGCGACTGCGTTGGCCAGAGCCAGACTTCGTGGGTCTTGGAAAGCCCCACCGGGTTGGCTTCGCCACACAGCATCAGCCATTCCTTGGCGTAGCCCTCTTTGGCGGCCTCTTGATGGACGCGATCTTCCTCGCGGAGCGACATTGGCTCGCCGCCCCAAAGTTTGATCGTGACGCTGCTGGCGTCGACGACGATCTGCTTGGGGATCTGTTGCGATAGCCCTTTCACGGCCACGGCCAGTCCGGCGCTATTGGCGAAGCGCGCCTCGGCCCAGCCTGCCAGATGTTCAGCGCTAGCGGCGGCGCCGGCTCCAGGGGCAATCGAAGCCTTAGCGTAGGATCGCTGCTCGCCGGTTACGCTCTTCGCGCTCGCCAAGGCATACGTATGCGGAACTCCCGCGCCAAAGACGTCTACCGCCCCATGCGTGGCTGGCTGCGCCAAGTGGAACTTCAACCCATACTCGGCCAGTACCGGGTGTTGCGCTTGCAGGTAGTGCCGTCCGACGTGCGTCACCCCTTTGTCGACAAACACGCCTTGGTCGAGAAATTGAATCGGGTTGGCGCCGCTCGCCGCGTCGGCCGCCGTGCGATGCAGCGTGAATGCTACAGTGCTTGTAGCGCGAACGAAATAATCGGTCGTGCGGTCAAGCTGTGCCCCGGCCACTTTCGGGAGCCGGACGAGCGCGTCTCCCTCTTTCGACGTGTTGTCGTATTGCTGGCCACCGCCCGAGGCGTTCGAGTCGCTGTGCGAATAAGTCCAGCGGACAGCGTCACCGGTCGCCCAGCCGTGCGAGATCATGCTGCTCGTGCCGTTCCGCTCGGCGAACATGCTCTTGGTAGTGACCTGGCTGGTCTTCGGATCGACAGTGACAAACAGCGTGAGGTTTTCCGTCCAGATCAACTTATCGTAGACCCGCACGTAGGGCAGTCCGGCGAAGGCGTGGATCCAAACCTGGTAGCGCAACTTGCGGGCGCCTGACTCGCTTTGATACCAACCCTCGTAGCGAAGCACAGCCCGCAGCGGGCCAGACTTTTCGACCGTTACCTCGCACTTTGCGTGGCGGGCTTCGTACGTCACGCCGCGCGTGTCTTGCCAATAGAGCGAGCTTGATTTGATCAGCTCGGCGCTGCCGGCCGCGAGCGAATCGAACAGATTGAATGCTTTCTTGCTGCAGCGAAATGAGACGGCGCCTGTATCCACGGTGAAGTGGTCGCCATCGTCTTTTACCGTTACGGCCTTGGCCGGCGCGGGATTCGACTGGCCCGCGCTGAGCGTGAGAGCTGGCTTGGCGCCGCCGCCTAGCGTGGCCTGAAAGTCGCAATGAGCCCAGGAGATCGTCTTTTTATCACAACGCCAATCGAGCGCTTTGGTGAATTGCGTCGGCGTCGCGGAGTCTCCGCCAGTGATCGCCAGACCGTCGAGGCCTGTCAGGGCGCCGTTGGCAAATGGCACGCCGACTGTCACCGGCCAAACGATCGAGCCAGCGGGGCGATCGGCAGGTTCATCGAACAGGAAGGTCGCTGAGGCGAAGGGGCCACCACTGGCGGCAGTTTTTTGCGCCGCAGTTGAAGTGGAAAAAGGCGCCAGGCCAGCCAGCGCGGCAACGGCGCCGATCTTGATCGCCTCGCGCCGCGTCAGCCCGATCTCATCGGGGGTCCAGGGATTCGCGTCGGAGGATTCCGGCGCAGGCGAGTTCGATCGTGATGCTTTAGAATCCATGAAATCTGACGGCGCAGGATGAATGGGCGGCAAACGGCGCGTCGGTCTTGTCATTCACGTCGAAGTTCAAAGTCGACTGAATAATCGCAGAGAGCGACGACGCATCTCTATCTTGACGGAACGCTGAACGTTTTGCCACGGCCGCAACGCTTTGGCCATTTCAATCCAGCGGTCGTTTCAATCCAATTCAGGCGGCAGACTGCCATACGTCCAGGGCTTGCCTTGGAACTCTGGCAGCGGCGACGGCGTAGGAACATCTCCCGGCGTGAGTTTGCCGGCCAGGTTGATCGCGGCGACTGCGATCTTTCTACCGGCCGCCGGCTCCAGGTTGCTGTAGCTGGTGAGGCGAGTCTCGTAGCCGCCACCGCGCGGGCCAAGGGCTTCTTCGGTCGGCACGTAGCCAACGCAATCGTTCGCCAGCGAGACCGGAAAGGTAAACGGAAACTTGCTGCCGACTTTCATGTCGAGTCCGTACTGGCAAAAGTACTCCGCCGGCGACGAGAGCAACACCACCGGGCCAATCTGTATCGCCTGCACTTCGACGGGAGCGACCGGCTCCTTCGCCAAGCGCGCGTCGAGCAGCACGATCTCTTTCGCGAACGTCCACTCGGTCGGGTCGACCAATTTCGGATCCTTGGAGACCAGGGCCAGTGCGCGCGTGACCCGTTCTGGTTTTGGCGCGCGGCGCTGGATCTTGAGTGTCTCGCTCGTGTGCACAACCGGCGACAGGGCTCCGGCTGATTGCTCGATGGCCAGCAGCGCCTTCAGCGCCTCGGCGCCGACGCGCCCGCCCACGAAGCGGGCCGAGACTTCGCCGAATTGCTTGATCTGATAAGGGCTGCGGTTATCGACCTGCGTGACGTCTCCGGCCATGCCCGGCGTAAAGACGACGACGGCCTCTTCGCCCAGCAGTCCACGGATTGTTTTCTCGATGTAGTACACATAGTCTGCCGAGATTCCGCCGGGCCCGGTCGTGGCGTGACAGGAGAAGTTGACGACGCAGCCCAGGAACTTGCCATCCATGTCCCAAGCGCCGATCACGCCAACTTGCGGATCGATCGGTCCGGCCGGTTCAATGATGTCCGGATTCCCCTGGCCGGGATGGGTCATAGTGATGCCGCTCTTCATCCGAAAGCGGCGATTGAACGCGGCTCGCTCTTCGCTGCCGACGCCAACGGCAGCGCGGGCCGGCACGCGCTTTTTATCCGCCTCGACCACGGCGTCGACGATCGCTTGCTCGACTTGCGCGAGATATTCGGCGCTGGCCATCGAAGATTTCTCGTAAGCGAGCGACTTCACCAGGTCCGACGCGTGGTCGAACTCGCCTGGCAAGATCATCCCTGTCGGGCCGGCCGAGTGCGAATGCGACGCGGCGATCAGGATGCCATCAGGGGCGATGCCGCACTGCGCGTGGATTGCCTTGCGCGCGGCGTTGACCGTGGCGCCGCGTATCAACAGCGCGTCGATTCCAACTACGGCGACGCGCGATTCGCCATCGTCAAAGACGCTTGCTCGCACCTTGCATGCATCGTGCACTTTCGTGTGGTACGCCTTGCCATATCCGCCTGGCTGCTCCATGCCGATCTTCGGAGTAATGTCACGTTCGGCAAAGCCGGCCTTGAACACAGGCGCGTCCGCGGCGTGGACAGCACTGACGAACAGCAAGAATAGAACAAAGCTGCAAATTGCTTGCGAGATAATTTTCATGTTGCACGTCTCAAGGTGAAGTTCGATGATTTAATTCTAGATCGCACACTGCAAAATCATTTGGCAATCCGTCCGCCCGTTTGTTCGCCCTTCAGATACGAAATCAAATCCGCCAGCTCTTGTTTCGTCACTGACTTTTCCAATTCCTGCGGCATGAGTGAGAGCTTGCTGGCGGTTAGCCGGTCGAGGTCTGCCCGCAGGACCGTTTCTTCTTTGGCGAGGGCTTGCTTCAACGTTACGCCGGTCGGCGTCTCGCTGGTGACGAGGCCGGTCAGCACGCGGCCATCCTTCGTCTCGGCTACGTACGCCAAAAAGCCTTGCGTGATCTCTTGTTCCGGAATCAGGATGTGGAGCAGGATCGCTTCTTTCGGCTGATTGCGAATGCCGAACAAATCCGGGCCGACGGAGTAGCCCTCGCGGTCGAGCCGATGACAATTTGCGCAGTGCTTCTTGAACACAGCGCGGCCATTCTCAGAATTCGTCGCGAGCGTCAGAAGTGATTTGTACTCGTCGTACACCTTAGAGCGATCGGCTAACGCTCCCGCGCCAAACGCCTGCCTCGCCCGATCGCGAATCGCCGCGTCTTTGTGCTCGGTGAGTTGCTTGCGGCGGAGCGAGTCGATCGCGCCAGTTGGCACGACACCGCTTTCGACCGCTGCCAGCAAGCCGGGCAAATGCTGCGGGCCCGTCAGCATGGCAGACAGCACTTCTTCGCGCAGCGCCGGGCTGTAGGCCGGAAAACGTTCTGCCGAAAGTAAAATCGTCGCGATCCGATCATTGGGTATTCCAGCCAGCGCTCGAATGGCGGCCGATTGCACGGCGGCAGATTGCACGGGATCTACCAGACCAAGCAGTGCAAAGGCAGCCGAGCCGGCGTCGCCATGCGCAAGTAGCGAGATGGCAATCGAGCGCAGCGTTAGGTCTCGGTCCGCATCGATTGCAATCTCACGGGCAAGCTCCAATAGCTCCTCGAAATCCTCGTCGCCCGGTCCTAGCAATCCGCTCAGCACAGACCCGTCGGACCGCGCGGCGTCTCGGTTCTTTAATGCCGTGGCAAATCCGGCCAACAGTGCAGCGCCACCCGGAAATCGTGGTTTCGCGCGCAGAATTTGGCGCGCCAGGGCGAGCCACTTTTCCGGCGGCTGGCTAGCGCCTAATAGTCTGCCGAATTCGCTGTACAGTTCCGGCGCGCCGGGCGCAAGGCTCGGCGGTAGCAACAACAGCTCGTTCAAGAACGCTTCTTCGCGACCGGCGATCGAACTAAGCACTGCCGCCCGGAGCCAGCGGTCCGACGCGTCGCGCAAGGCCAGCGCCGCCAGGGCCGGCGCGGCGCGAGCGTCGGAGAATTCACCGGCCGTCAGCGCCCATTGAAAGCGCACGCGCGGATCGGCGTCTCCAGCCATCGGCGCCACGGCGCGCGCCACATCGGGCGATTTCGCGAGGCGGGTTTCGGCGACGATCAACGCCTGTTCGCGGATGGGCGCCAATGGGTGCTTCAGGCATGCGATCAAGACGTCATCAGGCAGACCAAAGTGCGCTACGAACGCGAATATGCCGACAAGCGCCGCGGGAGGGAACCTTTTTGGCGCTTCGGCAAACTTCGCTGGCTCGCTGAGCAATTGCAGCAGGATCTCAACGCCTTCCTGCCAGCCCGCTCGATTTTGTTCCTTCGAGGTCTCGAAGAGATGCCGAATTGCCAGGTCGCGCCGCCAGCCGTCAGCGCTTTCGAGCGAAGAGCCTTGTTCTCGTCGTAACTTGAGGTCGTCTTTTGTCAGTCTGTCATCGACCACGCGCCAGATGCGCCCCATGCCGCGGCCACTGTCAAAATCGGTCCGTTTGCGGATCTCGACTGGCAGATAATCCGGGTGCTCGATCGTCTTGCGATACATATCGCAGATGTAAAGCGCGCCGTCGGGGCCGCCAGTCAAAAAAACGGGCCGGCACCAATTGTCTCGGCTGGCCAGAAACTCCACGCCTGGAGTGGCGCGCTGCGCTTCGTACGTGGCGCCGCGCGGAACCAGCTTGTCGAAGTGCACCAGGTTTCCTGTCGGGTCGCATGAAAACGCGCCCCCTTGGTAACGAGCCGGCAGGCTCGATCCTCGCCACAGCAGCACGCTGCACGCCGCGGTGAACGTGCCGGCGTGCGAATCGGCCGTGGTCACGTTCGCACTGATTGGAAATAAATTAGCGCCGCGGCCATGCCCTTTGAGCGGTTCGGGCGCAAGATCAATTGGGCAGTCTTGCACCGTTTCTGAAAACGCCAGGTGTGGATTTCGCCGCAGGTACTTCGACGGCAGCACCACGTGCTGCACTTGCACGCGGTTGTAGCAAATGAAGCGGTGGCCAAAGTCATCGAACGACAGGCCGAATTGACCGCCGCCGTCGCAGGCCTCGTACTGACTGAGGTCTGGGCGAAAACGAAAATCGGTCCGGCCGAATTTTAGTGGCGCTCGTTCCGGACGGCTGGGACAGGTGACTTCGCCGCCAGTCAGTCCGCTGGTGACGTAGATCCAACCGTCGATGCCAAGCGTCGGGTGGCTGACGCGGAGTTGCGTGCTCCCTTTGGTCGAGAAACCGGTGAGCCAGACGGTTCGCTCGTCGGCGCGGCCGTCGTTGTCGGTGTCTTTGAGATAGAGAATGTCCGGCGCGCAGGTGACAATCAAGCCGTCCTTCCAGGGGAGGACTCCGTTCGGGAATGTCAGGCCATCAGCGAACGTGGTCCGTTTTTCAAAACGCCCATCGCCATCGACGTCTTCGAGCAGTGCAATCCGCCCCAGCGGCGGAGCGCCAGCCGGCGGACCGGCGGGGTAGCCACAATTCTCGGCAACGAACATTCGGCCGCGAGCATCAAAGGCCATTGCAACTGGGCTGTCGACCGTCGGCTCCGCGGCGGCCAGTTCCACTCGCAGGCCAGGTTCGAGCGCAAACGCTGCCGCGGCCTGTTCGGGAGCAAGTGGCCCATCGACCGGCGTTGCCTGCGGCGCTGTTGCTGAATCGTCCGGCGCGAATGCCAGCGCTGGTGCGCTTGCCAAAGCAAGCGTGCATGCCGTGACTAGCACGTATTGCCATTGCTGGATTTGCAAAACGAAACTTTTGGTTGCTGGCAGGGCTGGCGGGTTGGTCGGAGCGGAATGAGGACGGAGGCAATTCTAAAGTCCCGCATCGCGCGCAGCAAACTTGCTGGGTGCCCGGCGTCGCGAAAAATTCGCACTCGGGCGCAAAAAAACGCCCCTGGGGCGGCGTCCGCGGTCACTTCCGCGTAACACCGCTCAGGGGCGATGGCCTGCGATTTTAAGCAGTCACCAGTGTTAGCGACCCATCATTTTCGCAACGACAAAGATCACAAGCGCCCCAAAGAATCCGCCGCCTGCCAGCAGATAAACGAGCGAATATCCGGCAGCGGCGATTGGAGCGGCTTGAACGAGCAATTCCATGACAGTCTCCTTCAGAAAACGTTGTTAATTCGATCGGCGCCATGACGCACAGATCGTTTTGTCCTTACGAACAGTTTGGTTGCATGGCCCACGTCGTGAGAGGGATGTTGCAAGTCCGGCGCCAATTCGAAAAATCGCTTCTAGGACGGGGAAAGGGTCCGGGAATAAAGCCGCTTGTGACGCCGCATCGATACATACCGCCGTGAAACCGTGCTTCCACGACGTCCGTCAATGCAGACGATCAGGGGGCCCAACCAGAGTGGCAGTTGAGCGACCAGATATGTCGACACGTTCTTGCCGCTTTGGTGGGTTAGCTAGCGCAAGCCTGCATTTCGTCAAGCGCAAGCATCCTGGCAGAGCCAGTGCCACGCAGATTGAACCTAACTCTGCGCGCTTAAGCAGACTTGCGCGAGGTCTGACTTTCCGGGCGGCGAGACGTCGAAGCGGGCCGCGTCCCTTTTGCCAGGTCTCGCTTCATTCGTTGTTGCAAGAGTGTTAGCACCGCCGCCTCTTCGGGTTTGAGTCGATGCAGCCCGCGGCTCAGCTCCTGCTCGGTGCGGACTTTCAACACCTTCAGTAATGATCGGTCCATGTAGGCGTCAAGGACTCCGGGATGGATGTAGCAATTGCGGCAAACGGTCTTGGTGTTACCCAGTCGCTCGGCGACGCGCTCGATCGCCTTGGTGATATTGCGCTTGGCGTGGGCCTGCGAATCAAAGTCCTCAAACTCCTGGAGCGCCTGGGCTGCCAGCGACGTGCCGGCCCAAGTGCGAAAATCCTTCGCTGTGATTGGCTCGCCGGAGATTTCGCGGAGATAGTCATTCACCTCGGCTGACCCGACGTCGCGGACTTGATCGTCTTCGTCGATGTATTGCAGAAGTTCCTGTCCCGGCAGATCCTGGCACCGCCTGACAATCCGCGCCAGTTGCGGCGAATTGAGCTTCAGCTCATGATCGACGCCGCTCTTGCCGCGGAAATGGAAGTGGATGGTCGAACCACGCACGCTGGCGTGGCGATCACGCATGGTGGTGAGACCGAACGAATGGTTTTGCTCGGCGTATTCGTCGTTGCCGACGCGGATCAGCGTCTTTTCCAAGAGACCGACCACGGTGGCCAGAACTTTTTCGCGCGGCAACCCGCGCCGCCGGATATCGTGAGCAACGCGGCGCCGGATTTTCGGCAGGACATGGGCGAAGGCGATCAGCCGGGCGTATTTGCTTTCGTCGCGCGTGGCGCGCCAGCGAGCGTGGTAACGATACTGCTTGCGGCCACGAGCATCGCGCCCCGTTGCCTGCAAATGGCCATTCTCCAGTGGCGAAATCCAAACCGCCTGCCAGGCCGGGGGGATCACGAGTGATCGGATCCTCGCCAAGGTTGCGGCGTCTCGCACGCGCTTACCGCCAGGGCGAAAATAGCCGAACCCTTTGCCCTGGCGTTTACGCGTAATGCCGGGCTTCTCGTCGGTCATGTACCGTAGCTGGGCCGAGCGGGCGGCGAGCGTCGCTTCTTGTTGAGAATCGGCGTGAGCCGATTTACGCGGCGTGCTGCGGTGATTAGGCATGCGAAGTCTTTGCGTTGGAAAGGGCAGGGGAGGCCCAAAATCCTTGGCCGGCGTTTTCACGCACCAGCCCTAACGCATCTGGCATGCCGCTAGGAGGAAATCGCCGAAACTGGACGGTCGCGCCCTGTAGAGCAAGGGCGCGTGCTGCACTGGATGTGCGAGCTAATAGCGCGCAGCGTGGCCGCGTAACTGCCAGCAAGGTAGATGGGCGCCGGTAGTGCGCAGCTCATCTCATCACGCACTGGCGGAGCCAGTGCCACACGAACCGCTGTCTGTCGAAGGGCCGCGTTATTTAACCGCGGCAGGTCCCAGCTTGTAGATTGCGTCGCCGCCGGCCGAATAGGTGAGAATGTAGACCTCGCCTTGCTCGTCTTCGCCGAACGACATCACGGCGATCGTTTTCGGGGTCGGAATTTCGCGGTTCGCCGTTACCTTCTTCTGGTCCGCGTCGTACCACAGGGCCCAGAGCTTGCCCGAGACGTAGTCTGCGTACAGATACGCGCCGTTGAGTTCCGGGATCTGCTTGCCGCGGTAGACCAGGCCGCCGGTGATCGATTTGCCGATGTCGTGTTTGTACTCCCAGATTGGCTCGACCAGATCCGCGCGGGCTTCCACGCCCTTTTTGCCAAACGGGTGTCGACCTTCGCGAATGCTCCAGCCATAGTTGCCCCCTTTGACAATCAGGTCGATCTCTTCCCAGATGTCCTGACCCACATCGGCGGCCCAAAGGACGCCGGTCTGCCGGTCGAACGCCATCCGCCAGACGTTACGGAGCCCGTAGGCCCAAATCTCGCCACGCGCGTCTCCTTTGCCGACGAACGGATTATCCGCCGGAATGGCGTAGGCGAGCTTGCCTTCTTTCTTGTCGATGTCGATTCGGAGAATCTTGCCCAGCAGAGTTGAGAGTTTCTGACCGTTCGCCAAAGGATCATTGGCGGCGCCGCCGTCACCAAGCGCGATGTAGAGCATGCCATCTGGGCCGAAGCTGATTGTGCCGCCATCGTGATTCCAAAATGGCTTGTTCACCACCAGCAGGATTTCTTCCGAGGCGGCGTCGGCTACGTTCGGATTGTCCTTGCTCACGCGGTAGCTGGCCACGACGTTCTGATGAGGCTTGTTCTTGTTCGTGTAGTAGACGAAAAAGCGGCCGTTCTCTTTGTACTTTGGATGAAACGCGAGCCCGAGCAGACCTTCTTCGTTCGTCTTGTCGTCATAGGCCACTTTGGCTTGAATGTCCAAAAAGACCTGCGCCACTTTGACGCCTGGATCGTTCGGCAGGACGTAAATGGCGCCGCGCTGCTCAGGGATAAAGATCCGATTGCTCCCATCGCCTGCGCCGGTGAGCAATATCGGGCGGAGCGGATTGACCTTACCGCTATCTTCGCCACTGTCCCAGCCGGGCCATTGGACGTCTCTGAAAACAACATCCAGGGCCAGCGGCAACGGACGTGTATCGACTTCATCGGCGCGGGCGGTCATCGCGGGGCTGGTGAGCGGCACGGCCAGCAGCACGAGCAGAACACGGCACAACTGGACCACGGATGGGAACTTCGACGACATGAATTCCTCGCTCACTCTGAGATGCTGCGTTCGATTGTGCACGGGACCGGCCCGTTGAGTACGATGGCAAAGATCGTACGCTACGCGCGAGCCGGCAGCCAGTAGGCTGATAGCCCGGATGCTCGTCGTGCCCCTATATTGTGGCGCCTGGTTGGGAGTATCGAGTCATGAAGTACCTTGGCGGCCTGTTATGGACATTATGTTGTCTAGGTTCGAACGCCGGTACGGCCTCGGCCGCTGAGCGGCCCGATGTTCTGGTCGCCGATTTCGAAGGAGACACTTACGGCGATTGGACTGTTGAAGGGGAAGCTTTCGGTCGCGGGCCAGCGCGCGGAACGCTGCCAGGGCAAATGGGCGTAACCGGCTTCGAAGGCCGGGGGCTCGTCAACTCGTTCCTCAAAGGGGACGGAACCAAAGGAACCTTGACCTCCGCGCCAATCACGCTTGAGCGACGCTATCTGAACTTTCTCATCGGCGGCGGACACCACCCCGACGAAACCTGCGTGAATCTGCTGGTCGATGGCAAGGTCGTTCGCACGGCGACCGGACCGCAGATTGCCGATGGCGGCAGCGAGCAACTCGAATGGCAGACGTGGGACGTCGCCGATCTCGCCAGAGTTAAGGCCACGATCCAGATCGTTGATCGCCACACGGGCGGTTGGGGGCACATCAACGTCGATCAGATTGTCTTGAGCGACAAACGCCGGCAGGCCGAGCCCGCCGCGCGCGAGCTGCTGATCTCCGAAGTGTTTTTGAATCTGCCCGTCCGAACCGGCGCCAGCAAACGCCGGATGCGGTTTGTTGTGGATGGCAAAACGGTGCGTGAATTCGATATCGAACTGGCCGAGGGCGATCCGCAGTTTTGGGCGCCGGCCGACGTTCGCGCGTTCGCGAAGAAATCTCTGCGGATCGAAGTTGATCGCCTGCCGGCCGACTCGCAAGCGCTAGCGGCCATCACGCAAAGCGCAACTCCCAAAAACGATCCGGCCGGGAGCGAACGAGCCCGTCCGCGATTACATTTCACGTCGCGCCGCGGCTGGCTCAATGATCCGAACGGAATGGTCTATGACGGCCGGTTGTGGCATCTCTACTACCAGCACAATCCGTTTGGCTGGAACTGGGGCAACATGCACTGGGGGCACGCCACGAGCAAGAATCTGGTCGACTGGCAGGAACAGCCCGAGGCGCTCTTCCCGCAAAAGTACGGCGACTGGTGTTTCTCAGGCAGTGCGTTGGTCGACACGCAGAACCGCTCCGGGTTCAAGCAAGGAAAGCACGACGTCCTGGTCCTTGCCTACACCAGCACTGGCCGGGGCGAGTGCATTGCCTATAGCAACGACCAAGGCCAAACCTGGACCGAATACGCCGGGAATCCCGTTGTCAAGCACCAGGGGCGCGACCCACGCTTGTTGTGGCACGCCGAAAGCAAACGTTGGGTGATGGCGGTCTATGATGAGTTCGCAGGGAAGCAGTGGATTGCGTTTTACTCGTCTTCCGATTTGAAACAATGGGAATTCCAGTCGCGAATCGAAGGCTTTTTTGAATGTCCTGATCTGTTCGAACTCGCGATCGACGGCGATCCAGCCAAAAAACGCTGGGTGCTCTACGCGGCGGATGGTCGCTACGTGATCGGCGCGTTCGATGGCGCGAAGTTCAACGTCGAAGTCGACAAGCAAACGCTGTGGCACGGCAATTTTTACGCAGCGCAGACGTTCAGCAACGCGCCGGACAACCGTCGCGTGCAGATCGGTTGGGGACGAGAAATCACTTTCCCCGGCGCGCCGTTCAACCAACAGATGACCGTGCCAGTGGAGTTGACGCTGCACAGCACAAGTGAATCACCACGGTTGCGCGCCGTTCCTGTGGCCGAGGTTGCGCAGCTGCGCGAAAAGCGAATCGAGGTCGCCGATCAAAAAGTAGCCCCGGGCGATAATCCACTCGCTGCGTTGCAGGCGACGCTGTTGGACATCGAAGTTGAAGTTCAGCCGACTGGCGCCCCGGTGTTTGGCTTCAACCTGCAAGGGAAAGAAGTCCTCTACGACGTCGCTAAGCAGGAGATCCAAGTCGCTGGCGTTACGGCGCCACTACGAATGATCGACGGTCGCGTCCGGCTGCGCTTGCTGCGCGACCGAGGTTCGATCGAAGTCTTCGGCAAAGGCGGCGATGTAGCAATCTCTGCCGCGGCGCGCGTCGAGAAGGACAATCCGAAAACGTCGTTCTTCACGCGCGGCGGGGACGTGCAGTTACGCAATGTGCAAGCGTATCAGCTACGAGACAAGTGAGAGGAAGGCTTTGAGGCTTTGAGGACGCGCGAGTTTACGCGTGCAGGGAGGGCGAGGCTCCTGCCGAGCCGCGATGTGCGCACGACAACCCTTCACAAGAAATCTGTCGCCGAGAAGACCAACTTAATGTCTTCGTGCTCCGCGCCTCCGCGTGAAATATTTCTTAGGCAACATCGAGTGAGCTTCGCGGCTCGGCGGGAGCCTCGCCCTCCCGGAAGGTCCAGCGCGCTTCATTGCTCGGCGGGAGCCTCGCACGCCCACTGATTCAGCTACGGCGATATTGCCCAACTTGCGCACAAAAAAAGCAGCCCCTCGACGGCGTTCGTCGAAGGGCTGCTTGATTTAAACTCAACCACACCAGCAGACAGACCGACTACTTCTTCTCGTCTTCCTTTTTGTCGTCCGCGGCCTTGGGTTCGGGGCTCTTCCCCTGGCGGACGGTCGTCTTTTCCTCTTGCGTGATGCTGATCTCGCGATTCGGAGCAGCGATGATCGTCGTCTGCTTTTGGGTTCCTTCCACTTTCAGCGTCCGGCCGGCGTCGACGTCGAACGAGATCGTCGCCTTACCTTCCTGGTCTTCGATTTCGACGTCGTTCATCGGGTTTTCTTCCGGCTCGAACGTCAGCTCGGTCTTCGCCACGATCTTTTGAATCTTGTGACCGTCGGCTGATTCCGACTCGCCGGTCGAATACGTGATCTCGGTCTTCTTGACGCCAGCGCCCTTCATCGTCTCTTCGAAGTTCTGCTTCCACGAGGCGTCGGCCGCGACCGGCTTTTCTGGCAGCAGCACAAAAGAGCGCTCCAGCATTTCCTTGATGCTGGCTTCCGACAACCCGCCACCAAGCATCGCCATGGGGTTGCGACCGCGACCACCACCGGCTGACTTGGCCAGTTGGTCGGTGATCTTTTCCGGGATCTTAATGTCGGTGACCTTGCCAATTGGCGAGACCTTCATCGTAAACGTCTGACCGACCAAGGCTTCAAACATCGGGCCCATCATTTCCCAAGCCTGGCCTTGGCCGCTGCCCGGCACCTTCGAATCGTAATCGACTCCGCCGCCGAGTGGCGAATCGGCCTTCACCTGAATACGGTCGAGCGTTTGTTCGAGAACGGCCGAGCCGTCCTTTTCGACCGATTTGACTTTCCACGAGGTATCGAAGGCCGTGCCCAGGCTGAATTCGATTTGCGAACCGCTCAGGTCGATCTCGGCCTTGGTGGCGCGTTGCATGACATAGTCCATGCTATCGCCTTCCTTGAACTTCCAGCGCAGAACGGGGTCTGCGGCGCTAGCCGTTGCAACGGACAATGAGCCGCAGGCTACAACCAATAGCAAGCTCAAACAGGTAGGAATGGATACTCGACAACGCATGGCGGAACCTTTCGTGTTTCTGTATGTCAGCGGCGAGATACGCGAGCACGCCTGACGCCAACCGAGTCTGCCAAGACCGGCCGGCGATTACGGAAAGTAACTAAGCAGCGGCGCCGCGGGCGAATGCCTGGCGACGGTTTGAGCTTCCGTATAGCGCGTAGCGATGAAAAGAAGAACGATGCGTGAACCCTCGGACTCTGATCGTTACACCACCCGACCGCGCCAGAAACCGTAGCTGCCCCCCAGGCGGCTCCGCGGGTATTGTAGCCCTTGGCCGGTGTTCCGCAATGTTTAGCGGAAAATCACCTTCCCGGTTTGACCGGCACACGGTCTGTCCACAATCACTACCTGGGATACCACGCGATCCATGTCCTGGTTTCAAGCGGTGTTATTTACAGAGTTGCTCTGCTAGCGGCCTATTCGCAGAATTCTCACACGGCTGGATCAACAAAATCTTTTCCGCCGCGGACCGCCGGCACGATCATCGCCAGTCCCAGCAGCATGCAGATGGCCGCCGCCCAATAGGGCCACTCCTGCGATTGCTTGAGCAGCCATATACCGCACATCGGCCCAAGAATTCTGGCGAGCGACGACATGCTTTGCCCCAGCCCCAAAATACTGCCTTGCAGCCGGGGATCGCTGCGTCGTGAGATCAACGATTGCAGTGAAGGGTTCACGAACGCAAAGCCTACGACTTCCAGCGCCATCGCTTCCAGCAGTAGCGTAAAGTCAGCGCGGCGAGCCGCCCAGGCCAGCAGCGCAAACCCCAGGATCGCCGTGACGGCGCCCATCGTGGCCATCGTCCCTTCGGACATTCGGCCCGACAGCCGGCGAACGAGAAACCCTTGCGCGAGCGTGAGGATGATTCCCAAGTAGGCGAATGTAGCGAAGACGACGATCAATTGCGCGTCTTTGGGATCGTCATAGTGACGCGCCGCAATCCAGCGCAGCAATGCGCGCAGCGGGGCCGATGAGATCTCACCACCGGAGTCTGCTTCGACGATATTCTTGATCTGCAGTGACAGCGTCGATTCGAAATTGGCGAACGAAAAGACCGCCACGAACGAGGCCACGAGCAGCAGGCCAATCGAAGGGAGCGACACGGCGGCCCGCAGCGCCGCGCGATCGAAAACCTTTCGCGCCGCGCTTTCACTGTCGCGCGAGAGCGACTCCGGCAGTCGCAGCACCGCCAGCAGAAAGGCCGCGCCGGAGAGGGCCGCCGCGGCAAATCCAGGCGCCGCGCTCATGGAAATGTCACCTCCGGCAAATAAAGAGACCACGCCCAACAGCGGTCCCAGCGTAAAGCCGAGCGCAAACGCCGCGCCGATCATGGCCATGCCGCGAGCGCGGTGTTCTTTGGCGGTCGTGTCGGCAATGAAGGCTTGCGCTGTCGAGATCGTGGCCCCGGCAATTCCGGCGCCGATGCGAGTGATGAACAAACCCGCCAGGCTGCGGTAAAACGTCGCCACGCCGAACATCGCGTAGAAGAATGTCGAGCCGGCCAGCCCGATCAGAATCACCGGCCGCCTGCCAATCCGGTCCGAAAGCCTGCCCCAGATCGGCAAAAAGAGAAATTGCGTCGCCGAGAAACTCGACATCAACAACCCGACGATCAGGCCGACCTGCTGGGAGCTGTAGCCATCGACCTGCGCCAACTGCTCGCCGTAGATCGGCAATAGCGGCAGCACCATGCCAAAACCCAACAGGTCGATAAAGACCGTCAGGAAGATGATCAGCAGCGCTGTCTTGCGTTGCGTTGGCTGCATGCGTGGAGGGCGTGCGTGAGTGGGGCGGAAAGCTTCGCGGCGCTGTCGTTCGCGGAATCGCTAGACCTTAACGTAAGCGTAGCCCACGCCGCAACCCAATCGAGTTAATCCCAGCTACAAAGGAAAGGCGTTCGATCGAGGGCGGTACGGCCCGTTTAGCGTTCAGCATGCTATTTAAACGACGAGGACGCGGGAGTAGAATTGACCAAATGAGCGAGACACCGACGCGAGGTTGGCTGAAGATATTGATCGCGTTTGCGGCCATAGCGCTGCTATGCATCCCAATCCTAAAACCCATCTCTTCGTCGCGGCTGCAGCGCCAAATCTCTGAGTGCGGCGTAAGACTCGGCAAAATTCAGACAGGTCTCGCGGAATCGGACGTTGATCGCATCATGGAGCGAACCGCCGACTCGACGTCCTTCGATTCGAGCAAAAAGATTCTGGTCAAATCGTGGACAGAGGGGGATGTCCGCTCTGATGTCTCCTTCACAAGTGATGAAACTGTTGAATCTGCCTCGCTTGTTGTTCCGATTCATTCGACGTGGCTCGACCACGTTAAGTGGTACTTAGGGCTTTGATTCGGAAGGCGTGTTGTCGCCCGCACGACGTATCGCCTGCCGGCCCTGCTGGTCACTCGGTCGGTCGAACTCTATGATTTTGAAATGACCATGCACTCTTCACGCCACGCGAAGTCCGCAGATTTGCGCCGGCTCGAATCGCTCGATCCGGCGGGGCTCGACGCGCATCAACTGGCTCGGCTGAATTCGTTGCTGGCGAAGATCTTGCCGCAGAATCGGTTTTATGCTGACAAACTCGGCGGCCTGACCACGCCGCTCGAATCGCTCGACGACCTCGCGGATTTGCCATTTACGCTCAAGGATGAATTGCTCGACACGCGTCCTGGAAATTTCTACGCGGCCAACCTCACGTACGAACCGACGGCCTATCGGCGGTTCCATCAAACCTCGGGCACGCGTGGGCGCCCATTAGCGGTCCTCGACACGGCCGATGATTGGGCCTGGTGGATGGACTGCTGGGATACGATTTTCGACGCCGCCGAGATCACCGATCGCGATACCGCCTTCATGGCGTTTTCATTCGGGCCGTTCGTCGGATTCTGGAGCGCGCACGACGCCGCCATCGCCCGCGGCTGCCTGGTGATCCCCGGCGGTGGGCTGACCACGGCCGTTCGCTTGGAAATGTTGCGATCAAGTCAGGCCTCGGTCGTGTTCTGCACTCCTAGTTACGCGCTGCACCTGGCCGAGGTTGCTCAGCAACGCCAGTTTGACGTCGCCAGCTTAAATGTGCGGGTGCTGATCCTGGCCGGCGAACCGGGCGGATCGATCCCGGCAGTCCGCGCTCGGATCGAAGAAGCCTGGCAAGCGCGGGCCTTCGATCATGCCGGGGCGACCGAAGTTGGGCCGTGGGGGTTTGCCGATTCGTCCGCGACCGGCCTCCACATCAACGAGAGTGAGTTCCTGGCCGAGTTCCTTTCTCTCGAAACCGGTTGGCCCGCTGCCGAGGGAGAACTTTCGGAATTGATCCTCACCACGCTCGGGCGCGCCGGCTGCCCGGTGCTGCGCTATCGGACCGGCGACCTGGTCCGGCCGATCTGGCAACATGATCGTCGCATCCGCTATGTGCTGCTCGATGGGGGCGTGCTGGGCCGGGCCGACGATATGATGATCATTCGTGGCGTCAACGTGTTTCCCAGCAGCGTCGAGCAAATCCTGCGGAGCTTTCCCGAGGTCCTCGAATATCGGATCACGGCGTTCAAGGCGACCGAAATGGACCAGCTGTTGATTGAAGTCGAAGACCGCCTGGATCAGCCAGCCCGCGTAGCGGACGAATTGCGATTACGATTAGGCCTGAGGATCGACGTGCGCTGCGTGCCGCTGGGGTCGCTGCCACGCTTCGAAGGGAAGGGCTCGCGGTTCGTGGACCAACGATGAGCACCACTACTTATACTGATGCGCATCCCCGTCTGCTGCGCGAAGCGATCCGCGCCGGGCGACTCACGGGGCACACGGCCGGCCTGTCGCAAGGGTTTGTGCAAACGAACCTCGTCATTCTGCCAGCGGCCGATGCGGCCGACTTCGCGGAGTTCTGTCGGCAGAATAGCCGCGCCTGTCCGCTGGTCGAACAAACGTCGCCAGGCAATCCAGAGCCGACGCGTTCGGCCCCCGGTAGTGACCTGCGAACCGACACGCCGCGGTATCGCGTCTTTCGCGCCGGAATCCCGGAAGCGGACGAGCCGACTGACGTGACGCCGCTTTGGCGAGAAGATTTCGTCGGGTTTCTGCTCGGTTGTTCGTTCACGTTTGAGACGGCGCTGTCGGCTGCTGGATTAACGCCGCGACATGTGAGCGAGGGGTGCAATGTGCCGATGTTTCGGACCAATGTGCCGTGTGCGCCGGCCGGCCGGTTCGCTGGTCCACTGGTGGTGAGCATGCGACCCTACCGAGTGGACCAGATTGAGCAGGTGATCGAAATCACCGGCCGTTATCCGGAAATGCACGGCGCGCCGATTCACATTGGCGATCCAGCGGCGCTCGGTATTGCGGATATCACACGCCCCGATTTTGGCGACGCGGTCACTGTAGGCGACGACGAGATTCCCGTGTTTTGGGCCTGCGGCGTGACGCCACAATTGGCGCTGTTGGCCGCTGCCCCCGAGATTGCCATCACGCATAGCCCCGGCTGCATGTTTGTCACGGATTGGAAGGAGGAAGCGTTTTGCCAGTCATGAAGAGTGAAACGAACGCGGCGTTGGACGTTGCGGCCTGTCGAAGGCAGTTCCCGGCGCTGGCGCGCACTTTTGATGGCAAATCGGCCGTCTATTTCGATGGTCCCGCCGGCAGCCAGACACCGCGGCGCGTGATGGACGCGATGGTGGCGTACATGTCCGAGCGCAACGCCAACCACGGCGGGCTGTTTCCGACGAGTCGCGAAAGCGACGCCATGCTCGACGACGCTCGCGCCGCCGCGGCCGATCTTGTCGGCGCCAAGAATCCGCGCGAGATCGTCTTCGGCGCCAATATGACCACGCTGACGTTTGCGCTCAGCCGGGCGCTAGCGCGCACCTGGAAACCTGGCGACGAGATCCTCGTTACGCGGCTTGATCATGACGCGAACTTCACTCCTTGGGTGCTGGCCGCGCGCGACGCCGGCGCAACTGTCCAATACGTCGATGTTCGCGCGGACGATTGCACGCTCGATCTCGACGACCTGAAGGCCAAGCTTTCGCCACGCACGCGCCTGGTGGCCGTCGGCTGCGCGTCAAACGCCGTTGGCACAGTGAATCCGGTGGCGCAGATCACGTCGCTTGCGCACAAAGTGGGCGCACTGGTCTTTCTTGACGCGGTGCACTACGCGCCGCACCGGCTGATGGACGTGACTGGCTGGGGTTGCGACTTCCTGGCCTGCTCGGCCTATAAATTTTTTGGGCCGCACGTCGGTGTGTTGTGGGGACGCGAGGAGCTGCTGGCCAGTTTGCCGGCTTACAAGGTTCGCCCGGCGTCGGACGAAGTCCCCGATCGCTGGATGACCGGCACGCAGAACCATGAGGGGATCGCCGGCGCCCTGGCCGCGATCGAGTACCTGGCGGAATTGGGGGGAGTAACGCCTGGCGTTCCGCGCAGGCAGGCGCTGATTGCCGCCTTCGCCACGATCAACGCGCACGAGACGCAGTTATCTGAGCGGATGCTCGCCGAGCTGGCGCAGCTATCTGACGTCCGCGTCTGGGGGATTACCGATCCGCAGCGGCTGACCGATCGCGTTCCTACGTTCGGCGTCGGCCATGCGCGACTGTCGGCGACAGAAATCGCCGAGCGTTTGGGTAAGCAAGGGTTTTTTGTCTGGCACGGTAATTTTTACGCCCTGCCGTTGACCGAGGCGCTCGGCCTCGAGCCGGCAGGCCTCGTCCGCATTGGCATGTTGCACTACAACACCAACGAAGAGATCGATCGCCTGTTGGCCGCCCTGGCCAAACTCGCGTAAACGAACATTGTGAACGGAACTGATGACTGCACAACCAACGAAACTTGCACTGACTGACGACGGCCGCCTCCGGATTGACTGGAGCGATGGCGCCGCCCGCACTTACAGCGTGCGCGAACTGCGCGACGCCTGCCCCTGCGCTACCTGTCGTGAGAAGCGCATGGCGCCTCCTCCGCCGGCGAACGTATTGCAGGTGATCACGCCGGCCGAAGCGCGACCTCTGACGCTGGCTGGCATGACTCCGGTCGGACACTACGCCTATTCGCTCGAATTTAGCGACGGTCACGACACCGGGATCTACACGTTTGAGCTGCTGCGCGAGATCGGTCAGGGAGTGTCTGCGTGAGCGGTCTCCGCTTCGCTTTCCACTTGGCTTCGCCAGTACTTCTAGTTCCCTGATTCTTCTGTATCTTTGCCGGCGGCTGAGATACAGTGGATACCGCCGTGATCCAAATCTACTTGCCGGCGCGGGTATTGCTTCTAGACTGCCCGTTGCGCGGCACAGTGTGCGTATAGTGCGACGGGCTCGCGTGCTCGCTACGTTGGCTAAAGTCTCAGTCCGGGGTTGTCATGCCAGTCCCACTTCCCCCTTCGCCGGTTAGTCGTCAGCAAGCGCGCAGCGCAATGATTGCGACGACGCGCGAATCGATCCGGTCGCTCTCGGGCGTGCTGGCCGTGATGTTTGTGATTCTGGCGCTAGCGCATTTTTGGTTTGGCATCAGTTCCTCAATGGCCTCGGCGCTGGCGATGGAGATTTTCTCCGCGTTTTTCATGCTGGGTTTACGGGTTGCTGTCGGACGCTGGAGGATCCCGGACCGCTGGGTCTATCCGACACTCATCGTTGCGGGCACGGTTGCTCTATTCAATACGAGCATTCAGCTTTACGCGTCCGGACTGCCGCAGGATTCGACAAACTTTGCCGTCATGCTGGTCGGCGTTGGTTTGGTCTCGTTGTCGGTTACGTGGTCCGCCGTGTTTATGGCGCTGACCTGGGCGTCTTGGATCTATCTGATGAAAGTCGTCCATCCAGGTGGCGACATCGTGCATTACGGGTTCTTGCTATCGTGGGCGACAGCACTCTCAATCGTGGCGCAAACTGTGCGCAAGCGGCTGCTCTATCGCGTCTTGGCGGCCGAGGCGCGCCATCAGATGCTCGTCGAGCATTTACCATTGATCAGTTATGTGGGCCAGGCAACGCCGCAAGGCGGTCCAATCTATGTCAGCCCCCAGGTCGAGCAATTACTCGGCTACCCACAAGAGCAGTGGCTCAGCCGGCCCGATTTTTGGCAAACGTGCCTTTATCCTGCCGACAAAGAGCGCACATTGGCGACGATGCTCAACCACGTCCGGGAGCAAACTTCGTGGGACATTGAGTACCGAATGGTCACGCGCACAGGCCAGGTCCGCTGGTTCCAGAGCCGCTCGACCCGGTACGTCGATACTCCTGGTCAGCCGCCGCTGGCGTACGGATTTGTGCTCGACATCACTGAGCGCAAGCGCGCCGAAGCGTTGCGAATGGGAGCGATTGGCGTTTTTGAGCGATTAGCCGCTGGAGCGCCGATCCACGAAGTCCTCACTGTGCTGCTCCGCGCGTCGGAAGATATCCATCCAGGCATCATGGGGTCGATTTGCCAATTGGATGACGATGGGAGACTGCGCTATCTCGCAGCGCCCAGTCTGCCGGATAATTACCGCGAGTGTACAGATGGTGTAGCGATCGGGCCCGATGTCCGCTCTTGCGGGGCGGCGGCCTTTTTGGCCAAACGTGTGGTGGTTGAAGACATCGCCACGCATCCCAATTGGGCCGCGCAGCGCGACGTTGCCCTGCGCGCTGGATTGCGATCTTGCTGGTCCGAGCCAATCTTGACGTCGGCCGGCCGCGTGATCGGAACCTTGGCCATCTATAGTCGCCAATCAGGCGAGCCGCCGCCGGTCGATCAACAACTCATGCAAACGGCCGCTCGATTGGCCGGCATGGTAATGCAACGAGTCCGCAACGAAGCCGACCTGGCCAGCTACCGCGAACACCTGGAAGAGTTGGTGGCCGAGCGAACCCGCGAGCTTGAGCTATCGCGCGATCGGCTGAGACATTCAGAGCGGCTGGCCGCTGTCGGCACGCTCGCGGCCGGGATCGCGCACGAGATCAACAACCCCGTCGGATTGATTCTGCTTTCGGCGGAGCGACTGCTGCAAACGGCCGAAAACCAGGAAGGGGATACGACTTATACTTACCTGCAAGACATCGTCGCCAACGCCAAGCGTTGCGGCAAGATTGTTAAGAACGTTCTCCACTTTGCCCAGCGGAACGATCAGGCTGACCGCTGGCCGGACGACATCAATGTCGTGGTGCGAGCTGCTGTCGAGCTGACCCGTTCGTACGCCGCCAACCGCGGCGGCGCAATCGAGTTGGCCTTGCAAGAAGACCTGCCGGCCGTCCTGCTCAACCCCCTGGAATTGGAACAGGTGGTGATCAACCTGATTCGCAACGGTATCGAGTCTTCGGTTGACGCGCCACAGATCGTCATCGGCACCGAACTCGATGGCAACGTGGTGCGCGTCACTGTGCGCGATTTTGGCCCCGGCATCCGTGATGAAAACCGCAATCGCGTCTTCGATCCCTTCTTCACCACGCGACAGACCGAAGGTGGGACCGGACTCGGTCTCAGCCTCGCGTACGGCATCGTTGCGGGTCATGGCGGCACGATCGACGTCAAAAATGCGCCGAACCGCGGCGCCGTCGCGACCGTCGAATTGCCGATCGTAGTCGATAGTCGCGTGAAGTCGGCCGCAAGTGTCCAGCGCACGACGGCGCCGACGTCTTCCCGAAATCCGAAGTGACTCGTTACCGCAACGTCGCTGCTGGCGCCTAGGATTCTGCGCAGCTTGCGCGGCAATTTCGCCGCTGTTTCGGCCGTTTTCACTCCATTCCGCCCACGGACCGGCGTTGACCCAACTCTAATCGAGAGCGATACTTGCATATTGAAAACAGCTCGCGCGGCGGTCGCTGGCGCCAATGACTCGCGCAGGGTGTCTTTGTCCGTTTCGCACTTTGCCCAAGGTCCGTTTGATGGCCACTGCCGAACAAAAACCGAAAACTGCCGCAGAGTCGACGGCCCCGAATTCGACGGGATCGCAGCCGGCGGGCGATATCGCCGACCTGGCCGGCTATTGTCTCGACCTGGCCGAGCGCGCTCGCCGCGCCAGCGCTTCGCTGGCCACGCTCTCAGGGGCCGTCAAGCAGCGTTTCTTGAAACGAGCCGCGGCGCTACTGCGTGAGCGGCAAACTGCGATCACCGCGGCGAACGCCAAAGACGTGGCCGCCGCGCCAGACTTTGGGCTCTCACCTGCACAGATTGATCGTTTACGTTTGACGGCGAAGTCAATCGACGCCATGGCCCAAGGAATGGAAGAGGTTGCCGCGCAAGCCGAACCGATCGGTCAACTGATTGAGTCGACCATTCGGCCCAATGGGTTGGAAGTACAAAAAGTTCGCGTGCCGCTGGGAGTGGTCTTTTTCATTTATGAATCGCGCCCGAACGTCACGGCAGACGCCGCTGCCATCTGTGTGAAAAGTGGCAATGCCGTGATCCTGCGTGGCGGCAAAGAGGCGGCCCATTCCAACCGGGCGATCGTCGACATACTGGCCGATGCGGCCGCCGAGGTGGGCCTGCCCACGGACGCCGTGCAACTAGTGGCCACGGCCGATCGCGCGGCCGTCGGGCATTTGCTCAAGCTCAACGAACAGATCGACCTGGTCATCCCGCGCGGCGGCGAGGCGCTGATTCGCCGCGTGGTGGCCGAAGCCAAGATGCCGGTCCTGAAGCATTACACAGGCAACTGCCATGTCTACGTTGATCGGGCGGCCGATCTGGAGATGGCGCTGCGGATTTTGGTCAACTCCAAGTGCCAGCGGATGGGAGTCTGCAACGCGGCCGAGTCACTGTTGGTGCATGCCCAAGTGGCCGAGGCGTTCCTGCCGGCGGCGGCCGCGGAGCTAGCGCAGCAGGGCATCGAACTGCGCGGAGACGACCGCACGCGCGAGCTTATCCCAGCGGCCAAGCCAGCGACCGAAGAAGACTACGGCGCCGAGTATCTCGGGCCGATTATCTCCGTGAAGGTCGTTGATTCGCTGGAATCTGCGATCGAGCACATCAATCGCTACGGATCGAAGCACACCGACGCGATCATCACGCGCGATCTCGACACGGCGCGCCGTTTTGTCGCGGCGGTCGACAGCTCGGCCGTGGTCGTCAACGCCAGCACGCGATTCAACGACGGCGGCGAGTTTGGTCTCGGCGCCGAGATTGGCATCAGCACCGATAAGCTTCACGCCCGCGGGCCCTGCGGAGTACGCGAGCTGACCAGCTACAAGTACGTGGTCTACGGACAAGGCCAGATCAAAGAGTAAAGCGAACAAACAGAGTTTCTATACTAACCCGATGCGCCAGCGAGAGTTCTTCGCACGCTGAAGATCAGGAAGAACCCTCGCTAGCGCTTCGGGCTGGTAAGGTCGAGCGTCCAAGTTCAAGGAGGAACTATCATGGGCCGAGAGGATCTCAGCCGGGCGGAAGTCGAAAGCCTGCGCGCAGCCGCGCCAGCTGGTAACTCGAACGTCCCTGGTCCGCATGGCGCCACGGTCGAACTCGCGCGAGGTCGACGCGATTCAGCCACAACGCCGCGCAGTGGCCAACCGCCACTCGATCTATTGCAAACGCAGCACGAACGCGCGGCGCGAGCGTTTCGCGATGCACTCCAGCGGTTGATCCCCGGAGCTGTCGACGTCCGCCTCAGCGGTATCGAGCTCACCACGTACCACCGCTTTGCCAGCCTGTTGGTCACTCCGACGCATTGTCAGACGCTCAAGGCCGCGGCGCTGGGCGGCCCAGTGGTATTCGATCTCGACACGGCGATTGCGTTTCCCATCGTCGACCGGCTGCTGGGGGGCCAGGAGAGCGGCTCGATCGCCCGGCGTCCGCTCACGGATATCGAAGAGCGGTTGATCGCTCGCGTGACAGGACTGTTTCTAGCGGCGTGGCAGCAAGCAGCCGTTGGCGAAAAGCCACTGGCGTTCGAATCGATTCGCGTTGAAAGCGACCCCCGAATGTTGCAAGCGATGTCGCCCGGCGAGCCGGTGATCGCCGCGCGATACCTGCTCATGATCGGCCGCAGCGAAGGGCTGTTGCAACTCTGCACGCCCGTGCGTTTGATCGACTCGTCGACCGGACAACTGCTTGGGCCGGCAAGCTCTGGCGCCGGCGCCCAGGTCGCGACTCGCGCCGCTGACGGCACGGTGGAACTAGTCGTGGAACTAGCGCGGACACGGATCACGGCCGAGGACCTGGCGACGCTCCGCCCCGGTGACATCATCACCACCGACCAGGAAGCGTCGGCCCCCATCACCGCCACAGCCGCCGGCGTTCGCACCCTAAAGGTCCGCCCCGGGGCGCACGAAGGGCGCAAGGCCATTCGCGTGGAAGAGTAGCGGGGGAGCGAGAGGCTTTGAGGCTTTGAGGCTTTGAGGACTTGAGGACTTGAGGACTTGAGGACGCGCGATGCTACGCTGCCCTTCGCCTCGCTGCTTTCCGTCGCCCTATCGGCCAGTTAGACTAGCAGCCTGACGGAAACCTGACTCGGCCGGTGGTCGCGCATTCGCGGGGGCGATGGCGCTGTCGGCTGTTCTCGCGCGTTCTATTACTCCGAAGGGTGACATCCATGCGATTGCGAATTCTGGGGCTGGCTTTGTGCGCCGTGGCGGGCTGGGTCTTCACGCTGTCGGCTGCGGATAAGGCAACCGACAAGGCTACTGATCAGAAGGCCGGAGTCTCTGGCGACAAAATTCGCTTTGTCCGCACCCAGCTCGATCCAAAGTTCCGCAGCGAGGGGGTCGCAGTCGGCGATCTTAACAAGGATGGCAAAGCCGACATCGCCGCCGGTGGGTTGATCTACCTGGCGCCGGATTGGAAGCCTCGCCCCATCATCGAAGAACCCAAGGCCTATGATCCCCACGGCTATAGCAACATGTTTTGCCAATGGATCGAGGATCTGAACGGAGACGGTTGGAACGATGTGCTCAGCGTCGACTTTCCCGGCCAGCAAACGTGGTGGTTCGAGAATCCAAAAGGCGCCGACAGCACTTGGAAGCGGCACGTCCTGACGCCGGTCACCAACAACGAAACACCTGCCTACTTGGATGTCGACGGAAATAAAAAGCGCGCGCTGGTCTGCGCGTACTCGACCGATCCGCAGAACGTCGACGGGCCCGAACGCCGCATGGGAATTATTCGCCGCACGGACGATCCCAACGCGCTTTGGAAAATTCAGCCAGTCTCCGAGAAAGCCACGCCCGGCACGCAAAAATACTCGCATGGTCTGGGCGTAGGCGACGTCAATAAGGACGGCCGCAACGATGTGCTGATCAAAGAGGGCTGGTGGGAAGGGCCTGCAAAGGCAGACGGTGAGTGGAAGTTCCACGCGGCGCCCTTTGGCGAAGAATGTGCGAACATCCACGTGTACGATTTCGATGGCGACGGCGATAACGATGTCCTGACCTCGGCGGCCCATCAGCTAGGCATCTGGTGGCACGAGCAAACACCCGATGGCTGGAAGACGCACGTGATCGACAAGTCGTTTTCGCAAACGCACTCGCTGATGTTGGTCGACATGAATGGCGACGGTCTGAAGGACTTCGTCACCGGCAAACGCTATTGGGCCCACGGACCGAATGGCGACGTCGATCCAGGCGCCCCGGCCGTGATCTATTGGTTCGAACTCTCGCGCAAAGATGGCAAGCCAGTCTGGACGCCACACCAGGTCGATAACGACAGCGGCGTCGGGACGCAATTCGATGTCGCCGACGTCGATGGCGACGGGTTGCTGGACGTCGTCACGTCGAACAAAAAGGGCGTTCACTATTTCCGCCAGGTGCGCGAGTAGTCCCGGAGGGACGGCCAAATGTAGCCTGGGATGAAATCCCAGGTAGAGAATGCGCGCCGAGCGTGTCGTTAGTCCGGAAGGGACGGCGAGCGATCACGTCGAGTGTCGAAATCGAAATCGATTCCACGTGGTCGCGCTAGCCGTCCACTTGCGGCGCCATTCGGTCGTCCCTCTGGGACTTCGTCCCAGGCTATTGTGGGCCGTCCCTCCGGGACTCGTGGATCTGTTCGTCCACCCCGGCTTAGCCCAGCGTTTGATTGCCGGGGTCGAGGATCGCTTGCAAGCGATTGATGCTTCGGGTCAGCATCACGCGGACCGCGCCGTCGGTCTTGCCAAGCTGCTGGGCGATTTGCTTCGAGGGGAGCCCTTCAACATACCGCAGCCGCAATGCTTCTTGCTGGTCGGGCGGCAGTAGCGCCAGCGCTTCGGCCAATCGTGCTTCGCGGGCATTGCGAGAAAAGGCCTGGCTGGCCGTGGTCATGCTGGCGACCAGCAGATCGATCACGCCGGCGCGGCTTTCATCGGCGGCAGGGCGATTGATGGAAACTTCGCGCCCGGCGTCGCGCTTGGCTGCGCCAAAAAAGCGACGATGCGCGTCAATGATTCGCCGCTCGGCAAGCTGGCAGAGCCAACTGAACGGGTCGCGTTCGGCCAGGTCCATGGCCGGCAGACCACGCACGGCCTCGGCCGAGACTTCCTGAAAGACGTCGTCAGGCTCCAACTTGCGCCTTAGCGCCGGGCCGAGCTGCTTTTCGATAAAGCCCATCAGGGCCGGCCGCCGCGCGTCGACAAAGGCCCCCAAGGCGTCAATGTCGCCCTGACGGATGCGTTCGATGAGTGTCTCAATATCCACGGAGGTCACGGTGGATCTCCTAGTTACAACGCGGCCTGCGTTGGGGTGAGTCTGCCAGACTTGCCATTGCGCATGGTAATGCGGGGGAGAGATCCGAAACAAGTAGATCGTCTGGCGATTCGGCCGGTTCCGGGATGGCGAAACTCCGGTCCCGGGGCCGATCAATTTCATTAGCGCGGCCCTATCCCATGTGTTACAACTGTTTAGGACCAAGGGCGAATTAGCGGGAGGGCAGGGGGGCCTGCGACGCCGGATGACGGGAGCATTTGATTTTGGCCGGTCAACACCACGACTCGTCTTCGGCGCACGAGGCCACGCTGGGGCTCGACCAGCTCAGTGAGCGGATCGACGCCCTGATCGCAGCGTGGGACGCGGCGACTGAACCCCCGGCGCTGGCCGGGTTTCTCCCGGCCGGACCGCCGTTGCTGCGCCGCCTGGCGTTGATTGAGCTGATCAAGGTCGACCTGGAATACCGCTGCCAGAAGCCGGAGCACACCCGGCGGATTGAACAATACCTGGATGAGTTCCCGGAACTCGGCACAAGTGGCGCCGTGCCCTGCGAACTGATCTACGAGGAATACCACCTCCGCAAACTCGCAGGCCAGCAGGTCGACGCACGCGAGTATTTCGATCGCTTTCCTAAACAAGCCCCAGAGCTTGGGCGGCTGTTGGGGCTCGAGTCCCCCCATCTTTCCACGTCGATCGGCAGCAACAGCAAGTTCGAAGAGATCGAGGTCGGCCACAAGATCGACGATTTCGATCTCCTCACCCGGCTTGGGCGCGGCGCGTTTGCCACGGTTTTTTTGGCGCGGCAACAGTCGATGCAGCGGATCGTGGCGCTTAAGGTCTCGGCCGATCGGGGCAACGAGCCGCAGACGATGGCGCTGTTGGATCATCCGCACATCGTGCGCGTCTTCGATCAGCGGCAACTGCCTGAGCGAAAGTTGCGACTTCTGTACATGCAGTACATTCCGGGCGGGACGCTGCAAACCGTTTGCGACGGCATTCGCCAGTTGCCCCCGGCGATGCGCACAGGGCAGTGCCTGCTCGACGTGATCGACCAGGCGTTGGCGAATCGTGGCGAATCTCCGCCGACCGATTCTCGGCTGCGCGCTCGATTGGCGAAAGCGAGCTGGCCGCAGGTAGTGTGCTGGTTGGGGTCGCGACTGGCCGCGGCGCTCGATTACGCGCACAGCCGGGGCGTGCTGCATCGCGACGTCAAACCGGCCAACGTGCTGGTCGCCGCCGATGGCACGCCCAAGCTGGCCGACTTTAATATCAGCTTTTCGTCGAAGGTCGAAGGCGCCACGGCCGCGGCTTATTTCGGCGGCAGCCTGGCCTACATGTCGCCCGAACAGCTCGAAGCCTGTAGCTCGGCCCACGACCGCACGGCCGAAGACCTGGATGGCCGGAGCGATATTTATTCGCTGGGCGTGGTGCTGTGGGAATTGCTGACCGGCAACCGCCCCTTCGCTGACGTCGAGCCGAACAGCGACTGGTCCAAGACGCTCGATACGATGATCGGCCAGCGGCGCGACGGCGTGCCGGCTGCCACGGTCGCCAAATTGCCCTCAAATTGCCCGGCCGGTTTGAAACAGATCCTCCTGAATTGCCTCTCGGCCGATCGCGACAAGCGCTACGCCAGCCCGGCCGGGTTGTCGCGGCAACTGGAACTGTCGCTGCAGCCGCAAGTTTTGACGCTATTGCGCCCGCGCCCAGGCAGCGTGCGCAACTGGGTGCGCCGCTATCCGCTGATTGCGATGTTCGCCGCGGGGTTGATTCCGAACATCATCTACAGCGTGTTGAATGTTTTGTACAACTTCAAAACAATTTTTACGGCGCTGGGGTACTCGTTCGATCAGGTGATTGGGCATCCCGTCGTTACCACGATTAATTCGCTGGCCTTCGGAATCAGCATTGCTGTGTTGCTTCCGATTGTCTGGCCAGTAGTGCGCGCTGTGACACGTGTTCACCGCGGGTGTCCACAGCCGATCGATCGCGATCCGCGCTGGATCTCGCGCAGTTTGATCTTGGGAGACCTGACGGCGGGCGTGAGCGGTTTCATGTGGTTTGTTACTGGTTGGGCGTTCCCGATCTGGCTCACTCATTATGCGCAAGCGACACAAGTAAATATGCCGACAGTTTTCGTGCATTTTATGGTGACGCAGTTGCTGTGTGGACTGATGGCGATCAGCCTGGTCTTTTTCATGGTCGCGTTCCTGTCGACCCGCGCCTACTATCCAACGCTGCTTCAAGTGGATGTTGCCGACCCCGTGGCAATCGATCGGGTTCGCCGGTTGGAGCGACGGACTTGGGTTTATTTTGCGATGGCGGTCGTCGTGCCGTTTATTGCCGTAATCGCCGTGGTCGGCCTGGATAGCATGCGAAAGAGTGACCAGGCTGCCATTGCCAAGTCCGCCGAGCGTGCCGAAAAAGCCATATCAGCAGCAGAGAAAGCCGATGAAGCAGAAAGGGCCGAAATCACGGCGTCAACCAGCACAAGCACGATCGTCGGACTGGGCGCGGTCGGACTCTTGAACTCGGTCGTGGCGTTCGTGTTTTTGCGAGCGGTGCAAAAAGCAATTGGCGCACTGTCGATCGCCGCCAGCCCGCCCGGCACGGTATCGATCGGCGGAACCGATTCAGCGACCGATTCGTTCTGGAATTGAGATCGCGGCGCAATCGTAGGGTACGCACTCCGTGCGTACCAATGGAACGTAGCGCAATGGTACGCACGGGGTGCGTACCCAACAAACTCCACCCAACCGACTAAGCCGCTTCCTGCTTCGCCACGATCGTCAGCTTGTGCTGATCGGCAAAGCGGATCAACTCCGGCTCGTCGATGATGATCGTGCGGCCGGCTTCGATCGCCAGGCAACTGGCGCCGGCGGCGACCATGGTTTGCAAGGTCAGCATGCCAACGGTCGGCACGTCGAACCGCATGTCCTGTTGCGGCTTGGCCACTTTGACGATCGTGAAACCACCGGCGGCGCAGAGCAGGCCGGCGCGGCGGATGCATTCGTCGGTCCCTTCGATCGCTTCGACGGCGATCGTGGCGCGACCTTTCACGGCCACACTTTGGCCAATGTCGAGCCGGCCCATCTCTTTGGCCATCTTCCAACCGAATTCGATGTCTGCCAGTTGCGCGGCGCTGGGGGCGCGGCGCGTGAGTTGTCCTTGTTTCACCAGGAGCTCCGGTAAAAAGTCTGTCGCCGGCGCGAAAATGATCCGATCGCGCGCGAACTCGTCGATCAGCGCCGTCATCAACGTATCGTCGCGACGGTCTTTCTTGGTCGTCAGGAAATGAGGGTAAAAGCAACGGACCGCGCGCCAGTCTGGCAGGTGCTTGAACCAAACCCACGGCTGGTAGAGCCGAACCTTGTGGATCTTGCCAGCCATTGTAATCTGATGGACGTCGCGCTGGCGAAAGTAGCGAATCGCCGCGCCGATCTTGGCCAGGCCGACCCATTCGAACTCGTCGCAGTAGTCGGCCAGCGCCGGATCGGCGTGTCCTTTGACGCCCAGCCCGTACATGCGGTAGCCCTGGCTGCGCATCCGCTCGGCAATCACCAGCGGATAGCGTCCCCAGCCGGCGATAATGCCGAATCGCTTGGGAGTCGCTGGGACAATCGGCGACCTATTGGCGGCAAAGCTCACGCTCATGGAAGTCTCGGTTCGAATCAACGTGAATCAGGCCGCCTTGGTGTCGCCCAGGCCGCGCTCGCGCGTCAACTTATCGACGGAGGCCTGCAACGACTTGAGTTGCTTCCGCATTTCGGGCAACTTGGCCAATGACGCCTGTTTGATTTTTTGCTCGCGCTCTTCCGTGGCCGGAATGCCGATCATACGGCGTCCCTCTGGCACGTCGTTGATCACGCCCGCCATCGCGCCCAGCACGGCGCCGCGACCGATATGGACGTGATCGCGCACGCCCACCTGGCCCGCCATCACGACGTAATCTCCGGTAGTCGTGCTGCCGGCGATGCCGACTTGCGAACAGAGCATGTTGTGTTTGCCGATGCGGCAGTTGTGGGCGACCATCACCATGTTGTCGATCTTTGTTCCTTCGCCGATTACTGTGCCGCCATACGCGCCGCGATCGACCGTCGAGCACGCGCCAATATCGACGTTGGCGCCGATGTCGACCCAGCCCCGCTGGGCGGCCAGTACGTGGCGACCTTCGACAAACTTGTAGCCGAAGCCATGGGCGCCCAGCACGGCCCCGGCGTGAATCGTGGAGTTGTCGCCGACGATGGTGTCTTCGTACAGCACGGCGTTAGGGTAGATCGTCACGCCAGCGCCGAGCTTGCAGCCGGCCATGATGTGGACGCCGGCGTGAATCGTGCTGCCATCGCCGATCTCAACGTCGTCGGCAATGGTGACGTACGGATGCACATCAACGTCTTTGCCCAAGCGCGCGAGCGCGGAGACGGTTGCCTTCCCGCTGATTCCAATCCGGCGCGACACGCGCTGCGGACGGAAGTGCGTGACCAATTGCAGGAAGGCGTTGTGAATATCGTCGACTTCGATCGTGGGGAGCTTGTCGCAGGAAACTCCGCGCGGCACGATTGCTGCGCCAGCGTGCGGGTTGACCAGCCGCGCGGCCTTTTCGGCCGTGTCGATCAGGGTGATGTCGCGTGGGCCGGCGTCGGCCAGCACCGCGGCGCCGTCGATCGCAATCTTGCCGTTTCCTACGAGCGATCCGCCGACTAGTTGGGCGATATCCGATAGCGTGTACGTCATGATTCGGAATCCTTTCCGTCGTGGCTGACCGTTTACTCCGCGCGGCCAGCTAGCATTCCGCCCAAAAATCTCGGGCGCCAGAGGGGGCCGCATGCTAACCGGCGAGGAAAAACAAGACAAGATCGGTCAGCGCGGTGAACCAGGCGAAAGGCGATTGACGACTTCTGCTAGCGTGCGAATGACATCGGGCCGGCCCGCATTCGGCGAGTTGTTCGATCGATCGAGCAAAATCGCCTGCCAGCCGGCTGCCTTGGCGGCCTCGAAGTCGTTGGTCACGTCATCACCGACCAGCAGCAACTCGTCAGGATAGAGCGACAGCGCAGTCTCGATCGCCGTAAAGAATCCCCGGCCCGGCTTGCGGTAGCCGACTTGCGACGAAACGAACAACTGCGGATCTCGATCCAGCGGCGGCAATCCGCGGCAGACACTGGCCAGGCGATCGTCGAAATTCGACGCGACGCCGAGCGTGATGTCGGTCGCCGATAATCGCCGCCAGACATCGGCCACGTCGTCGAAGAGTCGCCAGTTGCGGGCGTCGGCAAAGTGATCCCACAGGTCGGCAAAGATCGCCTCGGTCTGCGGCAGGGCGCCGAAGACGTCGTCGACAATTCCACGCCAGCGTTCCGCTTCGCGTGCTTGATCTGTCCGATTGTCGCGCTCGGTCGCGTCGATTGCGTCCTGACGAGCAAACGCCTTCCGAAAGCGGCGTTCCACCTCGGCCGGATCCATCCGCACGCCATGCCGCGCGGCTACGGCTGCGTACGCGCCGCTGACTGTCGGATCGGGGCGCATTAGCGTCCCAACGGCGTCGAACAAAATGGCCCGCGGTTGACCCATGGTGTTCAAATGCGCGGGATCAGGCCAGTGTCGAGCAATAGCAGAAAGCCCATTAAGCTCAGGATGAATAGCAGCCCGGCGTAGCTGACGCCGATGACGATCTTCTCACTGGCCGGCTTGCCACGCAGACCTTCGTAAATCAGCAGCACCATGTGACCGCCGTCCAACAGCGGGATCGGCAGGAAGTTGAGTACCGCCAGGTTCGCGCTGAGCATCACCAGGAACATCAGTAGTGGCGAAATACCTTCGCTGGCCGAGTAGTAGCCCATCTGCAAAATGCCGACGGGGCCAGCCATCCCCTTGGCCGAAACCTGCTTGGTGCCCAAGGCTCGCAGAAAGCTGTAAACCTGCGTCAGGGCGCCCACCGCTTCTTTCGATCCTAATTGCAGCGCTTCGGAGACTGAGGACGCTTTTACGAGGTCTTTCAATTCCTCAAACTGCAGCCCACGGTCCGCGTTGAAGTGGTTTGCCAAAGGGACTGACGCGATCGTGACCACTTTCTCGTCCGCCAGCGTCAGCTTGACTTTGGCGCCGGCAGGATAGTGCTGCAAAACCGCAATCAACTGCTGCCAGGCTTCACGAGTCTTCTCTTTGTCGTCCTTCGTAAAATGGAAGGGTTTGTCCGGGATTGCGCGAGGGATCTCCTTGCCTGCCACCTGGATCTTCAGGTCTTTGGGCTCGACGAACAGGGCGCTGTCGATCGAGTTCCCTGGGGTCAGTCCGGCCTCGGCCGCGGGGCTGTTAGGTTCGACGGCCGCGATTTTGTTCGTCACGCTGTAAGCGATACCAATCGCGCTGGCGCCGAGGGCCTCGGTTCGGAACGTATCGATCTCGTTTGGCTTGCGAACTGCAACGTCGATTTGCTCAGGCTTACCATCGCGTTCGACCGTCAATTTCACGGTCTGCCCCACGCGCGCGTCAAGACGCTGCCCGAAAGTGAGTGGGTCGCCAACCGGTTGGCCGTCAATTTCTTTGAGGAGGTCGCCTGTCTTGAGTCCCGCAGTCGCAGCTGGCGAGCCTTCTTGCACGGCCACGATCGGCCCGAACTCCATCACCAGCCCAAAGCCGAGCATCGGGCGAGCTGGCAGCGCGATGGTTTTCGACTCCGGTTCTGGATTTGGCGTTTCCTTTGTCGGCTTAACATCGCGCAACACTGTCACCTCGATCGGCGCTGGTCCGGGATGTGTTGCGAAATACTGCTCCAACTCGACTGGATCGTGGATTTCCACGCCGTCCAGTTTTTCGACAACGTCACCTGCCTCAAAGCCGTTGGGTTCTTCGCTGATTGGCAGGAGCGGGTCGACGGCCACTCGGCTCAGCTTGAGCGTCGGAGCAGGGGCAATGCCAACCATCGGCGCCAGTCCCTTGCGGTCTGGGTGCAACGTCAGCTTCAGGGGTTCCTCAACGCCGACCCGCTTGACGACAAACGGCACGCCCGTGTCATGACTACCGAGGATGACGGTGCTGCGAAGATCGCGAAAGCGCGGATTGTCGATATCGGCGATCTTGATCACGCGGTCGCCAGGCTGCAGGCCGGCATTCCAGGCTGGGTAACCAGGGACGGCGGTTCCGACAACGCACGGTGATTCCTTCACGCCGATCAGGTAAGCCGCTGCCGCCAACACGAACGCGAAGATGATGTTCATGATTACGCCGGCCGAGATGATCGCCATCCGCTGCGGCACGCTCTTGGCCAGATAGCTGCGCGGGTCGTAGGCCGCGGCTTCTTCCGGCGTCAGGCTTTCGGGCGAGGTCTGCGCGAGCTTCGCGCGTTCGATCTCCGCGGCCGCCTTGGCCGGATTGTCTTCCTGCCCCAGCATCTTCACGTAGCCGCCCAGCGGCAGCAGGCCGATGCCGTATTCCGTCTCGCCGTAGCGAAGTTTGAATAGCTTCAGCCCGAAGATGTCGAAGCCGAGGTAGAACTTCTCGCATTTCACGCCGCAGGCCTTGGCGACGAGGAAGTGGCCCAACTCATGGACGAAGATTACAAAGCCCAGCCCGAACAGGACCATGGCGACGCTGCGCCAAAACTGCAGGTCCGTGACCCAATCCAGGCTGAACCCAAACAGCGCGATCATGTGCATACCCAACGTGAAACCTCCTGGCGAGCCCAGCTATCGAGTGCAATTAGCTGCTCTAGTTTAGGACTGGGATCGAATTCGTGATGGTCTAAAACGTCCCGGCAGGCCGGAACGATATCGGTAAACGCCAACTCGCCGGCCAGAAAACCGGCTACAGCGGCTTCGTTGGCCGCATTCAACACCGCGCCGGTTGTCCCGCCTACGCGGGCCGCTTCGCGCCCTAGCGAGAGCGCCGGGAAACGTTCGTAATCGGGCGGTTCGAATTTCAGATCAAATGCTTGCGACCAATCCAGTCGCGGTGACACACCATCGGTCCGGTCGGGATAGGTCAGCGCGTATTGAATCGGCAACTTCATATCAGGTGGACTGAGCTGCGCGATCACGGATCCATCGATAAACTCGACTAGCGAGTGCACGATCGATTGCGGATGGATCACGACGTCCAATTGATCGGCCGTCAGGTCGAACAGCCAGCGGGCTTCGATCAGCTCCAGCGACTTATTCATCATCGTGGCCGAGTCGACCGTGATCTTTGGGCCCATGTTCCAAGTCGGATGGGCCAGCGCTTCGGCCACGGTGACGGTGGCCATTTGTTCGATCGAGTATTTGCGAAACGGACCACCGCTGGCCGTGAGCACCACGCGACGGACTTCGTTTTTTCGGCCCGACTGCAAGGCCTGAAAGACGGCGCTATGTTCGCTGTCGACTGGCAGGATCGGCGTGTTGCGCTCGGCCGCCAGACTCATCACCAGCGAACCGGCCATGACGAGTGTTTCTTTATTGGCCAGCGCGATCGTCTTGCCGGCGTCGAGCGCGGCCCAGGTGCTGCGCAATCCGGCGCTACCGACGATGGCCGCTAGCACCACGTCAACATCGGCCTGCCGCACGGTCTGTTCGAGCGCGGCGTGCCCGACTAGTAGCACTGTTCCGGTTGGCAGGTCCGACCAATCTTGTGCCGCGGCCGCCTGAGGATCAGTCGCCACCAGCCAACGGGGCGCAGCGCCGGTGGCGGCCAATTCTTTGGCCTGGCGTAACAGATCCGCGGTTCGCGAATGGGCTGACAGGCAGATAGCGCGAAGCTGGCCACGTGAAGCCGCGATCACCGCCAGGGCACTTTCGCCGATGCTACCTGTTGATCCGAGTACGGCAACGTTCTTCACGTGAGCGGCCATGCAGTGTGTGAAAAGAGAGTCGGTACGCCGTGGATCTCAAGCCAAAAACCGTTGTCCATCCCACCCGCCCCGAAGCGCCAGCGAGGCGCCTCGACACTAACCCGAAGCGCAAGCGAGGGTCCTTCTAATTGCCGACGCCACGCAGAACCGTTGTTTGTGCCGCGGGGGCGTTTCCGCAAAGTCGGCAGGCTCAAGGTTCTACGCACGCCACGCGGCAAGGCCCGTCCATCTTACCGAAAAAACGCGAATCGCGGGCGTTCGGCCGATTTGCCGGCGCTTAAGCCAACCCGAATGACAAACAAATTGTCGTCGATGGCGCTAGTATCGCGGAAAGCAGGTCGCCCGGCGGGCTTCGACGTCTTCGCGCGTCGGACTCGATCCTTGCCGATCCCGGCTACCGCCGAATGTCGCGCCGATGCATGGCTCGCATTCTAAGAGAGCCTTCCAGAGCGGACAACCCGGATCACCCGTACGATTGTGGCCAGTGTCCTCCTCGTAACCGCTTGAGCGGCAACGGCCTTGTGCGCCGAGTCGTTGTATCTTGCCAGGGATCGGCATAGGATTGGTCCATAGGCCCAAACCGAGCCTGTTCCGCGTCCTCAGCCAGCTAATTGGGCAGGGGCAATTGACCGTCGGCCAGGCGCGGGCTGGACCGCACTTTGGCGTATTGGTTTTCGTCCCACCGCGGTTGGCACTTTCATGCGGACGTCATCGCCTGCTGACTGCACTTAATCCTGCCTTCCTTCATTTTCTGAATTATTCAGTCTCCCACGGAAGACTTACCTGATGGAACCCCGCAACGAACCGGTTCGTAAGCCGAATGACAAGAAGAACCCCGCCATGGGGAACAACATAGTCTGGTATTTGCTGGCGCTCGGCATTGGCACCGTGATTGTGATCGCGATGTTGGCCAACGCCCCTGATGTGGAATTGCAGTACTCCGACATTGAGAAGTTAATCGCGCTCGGCAGCGACGCATCGAACGCCGAGAAAGGCAAGCCGGCCGCATCGTCGGACATTCGCACCACCGATAGCAGCGGCGCCGCGCATGTCCGCAGAATTTCGCACCTCTCGAAGTTGCACTTGGGTTCGTCCGAAATCACGGGTGACCTGACGATCAAGCAGATCGAACCGGCCGATTCACGACCCGAAGCCGAACAGACCGTCCATTTTCGCGCCGGTCGCGGTGGCTTGGACGTCAAAAAGCTGCAAGAGCAACTCGACGCCAACGGGTTCGATTACAGCGCCGAACTGGCGCCGAGCGCTTTGCGCACCTTCTATGCGCCGTTAATCGTCACCACAATGCTGCTGGTGCTGGCGTTCTTCATCATGATGCGACGGCTGGGCGGGGCCGGCTCGCCGATGGCCTTTGGCCGTAGTCGTGGCAAGATGTACGCCCAGGAAGACATTGGCGTCTCGTTCGACGACGTCGCCGGTGTTGACGAAGCGGTCGACGAGCTGCGCGAAGTCGTGGAGTTTCTGCGGACACCGGAAAAATTTCAAATCCTCGGCGGACGCATCCCTAAGGGAGTGCTGCTCGTTGGGCCACCGGGCACCGGCAAAACCTTGCTAGCCAAGGCCGTCGCCGGCGAGGCCGGAGTGCCGTTCTTCAGCCTGTCGGGCTCGGACTTTGTTGAAATGTTCGTCGGCGTCGGCGCCGCGCGTGTGCGCGATATGTTTCAGCAAGCCGAGGCCAAGGCGCCATGCATTATTTTTATCGATGAGCTAGACGCCCTGGGTAAAACCCGTGGCGCCAGCGTCGTGGGCGGGCATGACGAGCGCGAGCAGACGCTCAATGCGCTCTTGGTCGAAATGGATGGCTTCGGTTCCAGCAGTGGCGTGATCGTGATGGCGGCCACGAACCGACCCGAGACGCTCGACCCGGCATTGTTGCGACCGGGACGTTTTGACCGGCACGTGCTGGTCGATCGGCCCGACGTTCGTGGTCGTGAAAAAATCCTGCAAGTTCACGTGCAGAACGTCAAACTCGATAGTTCCGTGCAACTGAAAGACGTCGCTGGCATTACGTCCGGCTTTGTCGGCGCCGACCTGGCCAACCTGGTGAACGAAGCGGCGTTGCTGGCCGCGCGAAAAGGAAAATCGGCCGTCGGCATGGTCGAATTCAACGAAGGGGTCGAGCGCGTTACCGCTGGCTTGGAAAAGAAACAGCGGATCATCCATCAGGATGAAAAGCAGCGCGTCGCCTATCACGAAAGTGGTCACGCACTGGTTGCCTATAGCTTGCCGGACACCGATCCAGTCCATAAGGTTTCGATCATTCCTCGTGGCATGGGCGCCCTGGGCTACATGATGCAGCGTCCCGAAGGGGACCGCTACCTGATGACTCAGGGCGAGCTCGAAAGCCGCATTCAGGTGCTGCTTGCCGGCACCATGGCCGAAGAGATCGTCTTTCAAGACGTTTCCACGGGCGCTCAAAACGACCTCGAGCGGGCCAGCGAGATCGCCCGCAGCATGGTCATGGAATACGGGATGAGCCGGCTGGGCCGGATCAACTTCCGCGAAAGTGGTCGTTCGCCGTTTTTGGCTGGTAGCGGTGATTTCCCTCGCGAACGCAGCCACAGCGAGCAAACCGCGCGCGAGATTGACCAGGAAGTCAGCCGGATCATTGACGAAGCGATCGAAAAAGTGCGCACGATCATCGAGTCTCGCCGTCCGGCGCTGGTCGGCCTGGCCGAGCGGTTGATCGAAAAGGAAGTGATCGACGCGGATGAGCTAAAGCAGATCATCGAGGACAACTCGCCGAGCCCGCTCCTCGTGCCCGGCACTGGCATCGCGCGCAAGCGGATCGTGCCCTCGGACAAACCGGCCGAAGAAGGCGAAACCGCCAGTGGCGCGTAAGACGCCAATACCTGGTGTGCCACTGCTGGCTAGCCCAGCAGTGCGTTCGCACCTGTAGGGTACGCACCCCGTGCGTACCAAGAAGCGAATTCACGCGTCCCAAGCGGATCAATGATACGCACGGGGTGCGTACCGTACGGGCGCTAGCTAGCACATTCGCGAGTTGCAAATCAGCCATTTCGCTTGTGGCTGACCTTGACGCTCGGCTGGCGCCCCCTCTATCTTTGCCGCCCCTGTGGGCGCGTTCGCGCCGCTCGTCGTGAGCAACCGACATTCTCAGCATGGAAGCCGTGGAGTCGTGGCAATGCATAATCTGTCTCTGATTGTTCCCAACACGCCCGATCCCGAAACCGCCGGCGTTCCGCTGATCGACATGAGTCGGCAGTACCAGGCGATTGCCGCGGAAATGACTGCCGCGGTAACGCGCGTCCTCGATTCCGGCCGCTTTGTCCTCGGCCCTGATTGCCAGCAACTCGAAAAATCGATCGCCGCTTACTGTCATGCGCCGCACGCCGTGGCTTGCGCGAGTGGTAGCGACGCGATTTTGCTCGCGCTGATGGCGCTCGATGTTGGCCCTGGCGATGAAGTCATTCTGCCTAGCTATACGTTCTTTGCCACCGCCGCGGCCGTCGCTCGCTTGGGCGGAACGCCGGTGTTCGTCGACATCGATCCGGCGACATTCAATATCGATCCGCGGTTGATCGAGCGCGCTGTGACCGCGAAGACCAAGTCGATCATGCCGGTGCATCTGTTCGGTCAATGCGCCGACATGGACGCCATCTTGGCGATTGCCGCCAAGCACAAACTGACGGTCATCGAAGACGCCGCGCAGGCGATCGGCGCCGAGTACAAGCAGCGCCCGGCCGGTTCGATCGGCGACGTGGCCTGCTTCAGCTTCTACCCAACCAAGAATCTCGGCGGCGCCGGCGACGGCGGCATGCTAACCACCCGTCGGCAGGACGTGAACGACAAGCTCCGCCTGTTGCACGTGCATGGCATGAGCCCGCGCTACTACCACCAGGTGATCGGCGTTAACAGTCGCCTCGACAGCCTGCAGGCCGCGGTGTTGAACGTCAAGCTACCACACTTAGATCGTTGGACGTCGCTGCGTCAGTTGCACGCCCGCCGCTACCAGGAACTGTTCTCGCAGCATGGTCTGGCCAACGTGCTGGCCTTGCCGCAAGAATCCGTCGAAGGGCGTCACGTCTGGAATCAATATGTGGTCCGCGTGCCAGACGGCAAGCGCGACGCGCTCCGCGAGCATCTGGCCAAGCACAAGGTGGGCAGCGAGATTTACTATCCGGTTCCGCTGCACGAACAACAGTGCTTCCAATATCTCAACTGCAAACTCGGCGCGTTACCACAGACTGAGAAGGCGGCCCGCGAGACGATGGCGCTGCCGATCTTCCCCGAAATGACGATCGCCGAGCAGCAGTTCGTCGTGAGCAAAGTGGCCGCGTTCTTTGGCGTGGGCGCAACGAACCGTGTCCCGGCGCCAAAATTCCTGCAAAACGCGCAAGCCGCCGAACGCAAACGCGTGTAATCGCGGCTTAGGCGGGGTAACGCTAATCGCTGTGCCACTGGTGGCTTGCCTGCAGTGCGTCTCATGCCTTTCGCAGATCGGCAGTCGCAGCGCGCGTCGGGATCGCAGGCCCCGTTTTAGGGCATTTGCGGGCGTTGCGAACCCGCAGCGGAGCTGGTTTGCATCCGACGGCGGGTGAGACATAATGTCGAAACGCCAAGCGATCACTCTTAAAAGTGCCGCCGGCGGATTCGCACGCACTCACCCCGCCTGGAATTCTCGCCATGATTCGCAATCGCGCCTGCTTGTCCCTCGCTGCACTTTTATTCTTCGCGTCGTTCAACTCCGCAATGGCTGACGAGCCGGCCTGGCGCCCGCTGTTCGATGGGAAAACCCTCGACGGTTGGAAGCAGCGGGGTGGCGCCGCTAAATACACGATCGAAGATGGCCAGATCGTGGGCCGGAGTGTCCCGAAGACATCGAATTCGTTCCTCTGCACCGATCGCGACTACGGCGATTTCATTTTGGAGTTGGAATTCAAAGTCGATCCGAAATTGAATTCCGGCATTCAGATTCGCAGCGAGGTCTTTGACGAGCCGAAAGGGGCTGAGATCAAAGGCAAGAAGTTCAAGTTTCCGGCCGGCCGCGTGCATGGTTACCAGGTCGAGATCGATCCGTCTGATCGCGCTTGGACGGCCGGAATTTACGACGAAGGGCGCCGTGCCTGGTTGAACGATCTGAAGAACAACGAGCCGGCGCGCAAGGCGTTTCGTCAAAACGAGTGGAATAAGGTCCGCGTCGAATGCCGTGGCGATTCGATCAAGACCTGGCTCAACGACGTTCCGGCCGCCGATCTGAAAGACGACGTCACGCCCAAGGGCCTGATCGCCCTGCAAGTTCACGGCGTCGGAGACAAGACCGAACCACTCGAAGTCCGCTGGCGCAATATCCGCATTCAAGAGCTGGACAAGAAATAGCCAGGGTCGCGTTTCAATCAATGATTGACATCTCACAACGCGCTCCGGGAGGGCGAAGCTCCTGCTGAGTCGAGAGGCTGCGCTGGACTTGGCTTCAACAAAGATTATTTCGCGCGGAGACGCGAAGTCGCGGAGGAAGAAAAGTACGCTCTCCTTCTCCGCGTCTCCGCGTGAGATCCTTTGTAATTACGGAGTCGTCGCAACACTTTTCTATTGCCATGCCCTGGCGCGTCGTTGAGAATCGAGACATCGATACGCTGCGAAGTTTCGCAAGGGGAGCAGAATCATGCGTTGTTGCATTCGTCCACGCCGACTATGCGTTGCGATCTGCCTGACGGTTGGCGCCATGACGATGTTCGCTACGGTCGCCCACGCTGGCGAAAACAACTCGCTTGGCCGTGCGATCGACGGTTTCTCCCTGCCGGACATCCACGGACAGGCTCGCCGTCTGGCCGATTTCGCCGACGCCAAGCTGGTCGTGGTCACGTTTCTGGGCGTCGATTGCCCGCTGGCTCGGCTCTACGCGCCGCGCGTACAACAACTGGCCGACGAATACGCCGCGAAAGGAGTGGCGTTTCTGGCCGTTGACGCCAACTCGCAAGACTCGCTAACCGAGATGGCGGCGTTCGCCCGCAAATACGAGTTGAATGTTCCGTTCCTGCACGACGCTCAGCAGCGCGTGGCCGATCAGTTCGGCGCCGAGCGCAACCCAATGGTGTTTGTGCTCGATCCGAAACGAGCGATCCGCTACCAGGGGCGGATCGACGATCAATACGGACTAGGCGCCAGCAGCGGCTACGCTCGTCCACAGGTCAAGCATCGCGAACTGGCCACGGCGCTCGACGAGTTGCTGGCCGACAAAGACGTTTCGCAGGCAGTCACGCAGGTCACCGGCTGCCAGATCGGTCGCAAGCCGCGCGCCGCGTCCAATGGAACTGGGGTCAAGGACGAGATCACATTCAACAAAGACATCGCGCGGATTCTGCAGAATCGTTGCGTCAGCTGCCACAGGCCTGGCGAAATTGGCCCGTTCGCGCTCTTGGACTATGACGAAGTCGTCGGTTGGGCCGGCATGATTCGTGAAGTTGTCGACGAAGAGCGGATGCCTCCCTGGTCGGCCAGCGAAAAGTTCGGCAAGTTTGCCAACGACGCCCGGCTTAGTAACGCAGAAAAGCAACTGATCCGTAGTTGGATCGATAACGGTTGCCCTCAGGGAGATCCCAAGGACCTGCCGCATGCTAAGACATTCGCCGACGGTTGGCAGATCGATAAACCTGATCAGGTGATCCGGATCCCAAAACCGTTCAAGGTGCCGGCCGAAGGCGTGGTGCCGTATCAGTACTTTTACATTGACCCCGGCTGGAAGGAGGATCGCTGGATCCGCGCGGCCGAGGTTCGGCCCGGCAACCGCGCCGTGGTGCATCACATTCTGGCGTCGATTGTTCCGCCCACGGCGCTCTTCAATCCGCGCGCGGAAAACGGCATCTCGCACATCACGTCGTACGTGCCT
>Ga0070665_100000509_pt1 | contig 55803 bp, 44 predicted proteins | sample KBSS13metaG_FD_65862 | JGI IMG/M metagenome (GOLD analysis project Ga0070665, IMG submission 65862) | Switchgrass rhizosphere microbial communities from Kellogg Biological Station, Michigan, USA - KBS S1-3 metaG | ecosystem: Host-associated > Plants > Roots > Rhizosphere > Soil ...
ATCGGCATGGCGGCCGGGCTCACCGAGAGCACCGCCGGCCTGGGCGCGGTGGGCGGCTACAAGGATCTCGCCCGCTTTACGACGCTCGGTGGAACTCTGTTCGTGTTTGGGTTGCCTGAGACTTAAGACGGGCATGGAGCTGGCGGCGCCGCGCTCTTTTCGAAAGGGCGCGGCGCCGCGGGGAAGTACTAGGGGTTGAGCTGCGCCACGCCGCGCAAGCGGACGTGGCGTTTTTGTCTAGGAGTCTGGCTGGCCAAGGATCGCCGTAGCGAGGGCGACCCTCAGCGAGCAGATTTCGACGATCGTTTCGCGCGCATAGCGGGAACTATGTAAGTGAAAGGATCGTCGAAAGATGCCGCTGAGGGGCGGCCGCAGTAGGCGAGCCTTGGCCAGCCAGACTCCTCAATGAGGGGAAATCGCGCAATGAGGCCTGTGTTTTCTGTTGTGTTGATGTCCATGATGTCGATTGCGACGCTCGCCGCGGTGCGCGCCGCCGAGCCGCCGCCGCCCGGGTGGGAGCACAAATCCGCTACCACGAAGCTGTATACGGTCAAGGACGGCAACCAGGTGGATCCCAAGACCTTGCAGGGTTGGAAGACCTGGCGCGCGATGGCTTGTGAGCGCTGCCATGGTCCGGAGCAGGAAGGGCTGGTCGGACCCTCCCTGGTGAATTCGCTGAAGGTGCTCACCAAGGACCAGTTCCACACCACCATCACCAACGGTCGCGTCGAGAAGGGCATGCCCAACTTCGGCGGGGTCAAGATGGTCACGGATAACTGGGAGAACCTGTACGCTTATCTGAAAGGCCGCTCGGAAGGCAACATCGCCCCCGGCCACCTGTATCCTATGGAAGCGGATCAGAAGTCCGCCAAGAAATAGGACAGCGATATGAGACCTCTGGTTCGTGGCAGCTGGGCGGTCTGCGGTTCGCTTCTCGTGGGCCTTGCGGCGGCTCAGCCGCCAGGGGTGCAGATCGCGCCACCCACGACGGGGATGGCCAAAACAGCCGAGGGCAGCGCGGAGACCACTCTGCGTGTTTGTGCGGATCCCCATGGCCTGCCGCAGTCGAACGATCGCGGCGAAGGCTACGAGAACAAGATCGCGGAAGCGCTCGCCCACGATCTCGGCAAGAAAATCTCGTACACCTATTTTCCACAGCGCATGGGCTTCGTTCGCAACACCCTGCGGGCACGCGATGATCAGACCCAACAGTTCAAGTGTGATCTCATCATCGGTGTGCCCAAGGGCTACGACCTCACGGCGACCACGAAACCCTACATGCACTCGATTTACGCGCTCGTGCTGCCGGCCCGCGCCGACCTCAAGGGTGTGAAGAGCCCGGAAGATCTCCTGAAGCTGCCGCCCGCGAAGCTGCATGCGCTGCGGATCGGGATGTTTGCACAAACGCCGGCTTCGGATTGGGTGTTGAAGAACGGGTTGATCGATCGCGCCGTGATGTATCCGGCACAGAGCGGTGACCCGAACGAGACGCCGGATACGATCATCGAGCGCGACCTGGCGGCCGGCAAGATCGACGTCGCGGTGGTGTGGGGACCGATAGCGGGGTTCGTGGTCAGCCGTCACACCGGCGCGGAGGGTTGGTCGGCGGTGCCCTTCAAGCCCGATCCGTCGATCCGGTTCGACTACGAGATCTGCATGGGCCTGCGGCAAGGTGAGAAGGAGTGGCAGGGCCAGCTCGATGAGTGGATCAGCGGACACCACGCGGAAATCGCGCAGATCCTGACCACTTATCACATCCCGCTGCTGGAAGAGTCTCCCTCACCGCGCGGGTGAGGGAGACGAGTGGAGGACTCGAGAGCGGCCGGGCCCGCCGCTTCAAGCCGTTCGTATGGTTGTTGTTATTATAAGAACTTGTACAGGCCTTGGAGCGCGAAGCCGGTCTGGTGGTCGTTGAACGACGCCTGGTTGTTCACCTTCGAGGCGAACGTCGGCTGGTTGGACCAGTCGTAGCGGAGCTCGGCGCGTAGCTCGAAGGCCTTCACCGGCGCATAACCAAAGGTCACAGTGGCTTCCTTGACCTTCTGCTGCGCCCCCGTCACGAAGCCTTCCTTGTCGTCGAGGACCTCGCCGCGCCCCGATACGCGCCACTGGTCGTTAAACGCCCAGTTCGCGTAGAGGGCAACGGTCGTCCAGTCGAGGTTCGGTAGCCCCGATGAGGGTTGCTCGTCCTGCTTGCCCCAGTTGGCATTGACACCAACAGAGAGTTGCGAGGTCGCGTTGACGGTCACGACGCCGTCCACAAGGGTGCGCAGTGCATCCGCGCTCGGGTCCTTGCCGATATACGCTTGCGCCGTCACCGCGACGATCTTGTTGGGTGTGTACGCGACTCCCAACTCCGCCGTCTTGGAGCCATACGAGGTCGACGTATAGTTCCAGCCGTTGTTGACACCAACAATGAGGTTCAAGGTGTCGGTCGCAGCGTAGGTTGCACGCACACCGGTGTGCGTCAGCGGCTCCGAGAAGAACAGCAGCGAGCGTGAGAACTGCGTGTTCTTCGTCGGGTCGATGACTTCTGCGCCCGCGAGTGTCACGAATTTACCCGCGATCACCGTGAGAGGGCCGTGCGCGTATTGCAGATAAGCCTGCGTCACGTTGAACGCGCTGTTCGTTCCGTTCTCCGCGGCGTTCAGAACCCGTGCGTCCTCACCAGCAGTCAGGTCTACCAGGGCGCCGAAGCCCTCTTTGGGCTGGTAGGCGATCGTCACGGACGCCTGGTCGAGCTGGAAGGTGTTGTGCTCGATGTCGAACTGGTGAAACGTGCTGTTCCCAGTCGAGTGGTAAAAGGACGACGAAACGTAGCCGGTGACGGCCAGGCCTATTTCATCCAGGATCTGGGACAGCTTGTTTCCAACCGGTGCCGCGGGCGCGGCGTCCGCGGGGGGTGTGTCCGCGGCCAGGAGATAACCTGGTGCAATGCCAGAGACAGCCAGCGCGGAACAGGCGATGTAGGTTTTTCGCAACATTATCCTTCTCATTCGGGACCCCCGTAATAGGCGACAAAAGTTCGTGCCCGGGAGCAAAAGCATTAACTATGCCAGTTTAATTTTTCGTTACGAATCCGAGCCCTGTGAGCGTCGCGAAAGGATGTTACATTCGTTTAGCCCCATTTCAGGGCAGACGTTGGGCCCGTTTGGACCATATTAGTGCGAGTGACTGTGGCGCCGATCCCATTTGCACAGTCCGCGTGTCGGTCGTGGTGCAAAGGGAACTTCGGGGTACGTGGCGGCGAGACAGTCGCACCCCAAATCGTGTAAGAGGTTGTCTGACACAGTTTTCGGACACGATCAGGGCGCCTCACTGAGACAATCGGCGCGGGTCTTGTATCTGCTTTGAGCTTAGCCTGTCTCCAAAAGGCGACAGGGCGGCTCTGTTCGTGCCTGAAAAAGGCTGGCCCATTCCGGGCCGGATCGCTTTCGGGCGGCGCTTTCAGGCGCAATGAGGACGGCTTGGTGAGACGACTGCAGCGTTTCTTGTTGGCTTTGCTGGCGGCCGCGATCTGCGCGCCGTACTCGGCAGTGGCACAGGCGCCACGGGGGCAGCAGCCGCCATCCGATCAGGCGCCTGTGGAGCAGACCCAGCCGGCGGCTACCTCGCCGGGAACGGGACAGGCGCCGCCGGCGACGACGCCGCCCGCCGGAGATGAGGAGCAGGGGCCCCCGCCCGCGACGCCGTTGCAGGAGGCGCAGCCGCAGAATCAGGCCAAGCCCGCGGGCGAAGCGGCGAAAGGCGAAGGCGCGAAGGCGAGGGGGGAAGGCGCCGCCGCCAGTGCTAAAGGCGAAGCTGCAAAGAGCGAGGCCGGCAAATCTGAGGCGAATCGGGCTGAGGGCCAGAAGGGAGAAGCTGGCGCGCGCGGCGAAGCTAAGGCCGCCCAAGGCGAGGGCGGCGCCAGGGGCGGTGAGGCCAAGGCGGCCCAGGGTGAGGCTGGCGCCAGGGGTGGTGAAGCTAAGGCTGCCCAAGGCGAGGCTGGCGGCAGGAGTGGCGAGAGCAAGGCGGCGCAGGGAGAAGGCGGCCAAGGTGGCGCCACGCAACCGCGACGCGCCAGGGCCCCGAGTGGGGAGGCTGGGGCGCAAGGAGGGCAGGCCACAGCACCAGGCGGTGCGGCGGGAGCTGCGCAGCAGCAGGCCGGACAGGCGGGGGCGGGCCAGGCAGGTGGCGCAGGCCAAGCAGCCGGCCGAGGCCAGGCAAATGCAGCCGCCGGAGCGAAACCCGCGGCGCCGCGTCCACCGCCGCCACCGTTTTCATTCGCGGTGGTCGAGAAGATCGCGCAGGACCGCTCCACCAAGCCCTACCGCAATCGCTCGACGAAGCTGCCGGACCCCATCGCGAAGCTCACCTTCGAGCAGTACCGCGACATCCGCTTCCAACGCACGAGCTCGCTCTGGTACGACAAAGCGCTGTTCGAGGTGCAGTTCTTTCACCGCGGCTTCAACTTCGATCGCCGGGTCAACATCGCCGAGGTGAGCGGCGGCGTCGCGCGCCCGGTGTTGTACAACCCGGCCATGTTCGACTTCGGGCCACGCGTGCCGAAGATCGAGTTTCCCGCGGACCTGGGGTTCGCGGGCTTCCGCATTCACTACCCACTCAACAGCCCGGCCTACAAGGACGAGCTCATCGTCTTTCTCGGGGCGTCGTATTTCCGGGTGTTGGGTCGCAACCAGACGTACGGGCTCTCCGCCAGGGGCCTGGCGATCGACACCGGCTCCGCCTCGGGCGAGGAGTTTCCCTACTTCACCGATTTCTGGCTGGTGAAGCCCGACCCGGGGGCACGCGCCATGACCGTTTATGCCCTGCTCGACAGTCCGGGCATCACGGGCGCCTACCAGTTCGACGTGCGCCCGGGCACGACGACCCAGGTGCAGGTGACCGCCGAGCTCTATCCCCGCCGCCAGATCGGCAAGCTCGGCATTGCACCCCTGACCACGATGTTTCTTTATGGGGAAAACTCCGGCGTGCATCGCTTCGATGATTTCCGTCCGGAGGTTCACGACAGCGACGGGCTCATGACCGAGCGCGGCACCGGCGAGTGGATGTGGCGCCCGCTGGTCAATCCGAAGGAGCTGCGGGTGAATCGCTTCATGGACGAGCATCCGCGCGGTTTCGCCCTCGTGCAGCGCGATCGCGACTTCAACCACTTCCAGGACAACGAGGCGCGCTACGAGCGACGGCCGAGCTACCGCGTCGAGCCGCTGGGGGACTGGGGGAAAGGGGGCGTCGAGTTGGTCGAAATTCCCTCGGAAGAGGAGATTCATGACAATATCGTGGCCTTCTGGGTGCCGGACGCGCCGGTCCAGCCCCAGAAGCCCATGACGTTTTCGTACTTGCTTTCCGCGTACACTGGAACGACGCAGTGGCCCCCGGGAGGAAAGGTTATTGCTACGCATTTCTCCCGGATCGTGAGCGGCGCCAATGTCGTTCCGGGAGCACGTCGAGTCATAGTTGATTTCGCGGGTGGCGACCTCGACAGCCTGGCGGGGTCGCAACCTGTGCAGGCGGCGGCGAGCGCCAGCGGCGGGGAGATCGACGACATCAGCGTTGAACGCCTGGGCGCCAACGGTGTCTGGCGTGTATCAATGCGAATGAAGACCGGCGACAAGCCCGTCGATTTGCGGTGTTATCTCACGCTCTACGGAGAAGCGTTGACCGAGACTTGGACTTATCTTTGGGCCCCGGGAAACTGAAGCCATGGCACTCACTCGCCTGCGATGGGCTGCTATCTGGCGTCGGTCACTGTTCTTCAGCCTGACGTTCCTCACTTCGCTATCGGCCAGCGCGCTGATGGCCGACATTCTGCGCACCAACGGCTTCACGCCATGGGAGAAGGCGAGCCTCATCGTTTTCTTCGTGCTCGTCACCTGGATCACGGGGGCGTTCTGGACGGCCGTCGCGGGGTTTGTCATCCAGCTCATCGGTCGCGACAAGGTCGTCATCCACTCATCCGAAGGCGAGGGGCGCCAGCTCAAGGGCCGCACCGCCGTCGTCATGCCCATCTACAACGAGGACACGACCCGCGTCTTCGCGGGGCTCGATGTCATCTGGACCTCGCTCAAGGCGCGGCCTGAGCAGGCGGCGTTCGATCTCTTCGTACTCTCGGACACCCGCAAGCCCGAGATCGGTGCGGCGGAGGAGCTTGCCTGGGCCCGGCTCGTCGAGCGGCACAACGCCCAAGGGCGCGTGTTTTATCGCCGTCGCAAGGAGAACCTCCAACGTAAGGCGGGCAATATCGCCGACTTCGTCCGCTCCTGGGGCGGCGCCTACGACTACGCCGTCGTGCTGGATGCCGACAGCATCATGTCGGGCCATGCGCTGGTCACGCTGGCGCAGATGATGGATGTGCATCCGGAGGCGGGGATCATCCAGGCGCTGCCCACGCCGGCCGGGCGGGAGACGCTGTTTGCGCGGCTGATCCAATTCGCCGCCCGTTTGAACAGCCTGATGCTCGCCAGCGGCCTCGCCTTCTGGCAGCTCGGCGAGGGTAATTACTGGGGACACAACGCGATCCTGCGGCTGCGCGAGTTCGCGGCCTATTGCGACCTGCCGCGTCTGCCTGGCAAACCGCCGCTTGGCGGCGAGATCCTCAGCCACGACTTTGTCGAGGCCGCGTTCATGCGCCGCGCCGGGTTCAAGGTGTGGCTCCTCACGGACCTGGAGGGAAGCTTCGAGGAAGTGCCGTCCAACGTGGTGGACTTCGCTGCCCGTGATCGCCGGTGGGCACAGGGTAACCTGCAACACCTCGGGTTGTTGCCGATGAGGGGCCTGCATTGGTTGAGCCGCCTCCACCTGATCACTGGCGTGCTGTCTTATGCCACCTCGCCGTTGTGGCTCGCGGCCCTGCTGTTGAGCTCCATCGTGGTGTGCCTCGATGCGATCAACGGCTATCAGTACTTCTCGCCCGGCTCCTATTCGCTGTTCCCGACATGGCCGCAGTATCGCGATAGCGAGATCGTCATTCTGCTGGCCGGCACCCTCACCGTGTTGCTGATGCCCAAGGTGCTGGGCTGCACGTTGGCCTTGGTGAAGGGGAAGCTGCGTCGTGCCTTTGGAGGTGCGCGGGCGCTGGTGAGCAGTCTGCTCTTCGAGCAGTTGTTCAGTACGCTGCTCGCGCCTTCGATGATGTTGTTCCACACTGCGTTCGTCATCACGACGCTGGCCGGTCACCCGGTGACCTGGAATGCGCAGGATCGCGGCGATCGCGGGATCACGTTCCGTGAGGCGTTGTCGCGACACAAGTGGCACGTCGCTATCGGACTGGCGTGGGGCGCGATCATTCTGGCCATCGCACCGCGCTACATCTGGTGGATGTCGCCGATTCTGCTCGGCCTGTTGCTTTCGGTGCCCTTGACGATGTTGACCAGTCTCAGCAGCGCGGGAATCTGGGCGCGCAAGCATCGCTTGCTGTTGACTCCCGAGGAGACGCAGCCGCCGCCGGAGTTAGCAAATCTCGAGCACCTGATGGCCGCGGGTGGGATTATGGCGTCGCCGCCGGGTGGTCCGGGCGATAGCCTGAGTGATCTGAGCGGACAAACCGACGCCATCAAGGTGTCGGCGCCGGCGCAGAGTGTGCCGGAGCGGGAACCCCTGCCGATGGAGGCTGCGGCGTTGAAATACCTACGACCGCGCGATGCGCTCGCGATATTTCATCGCGTGCCGACCACGCCAACGACTACGCCATAGCCGGCAAGGAAGAAGGCCGCCTAGGAGCCTGTCTGAGCAATGATCGCCGTAGCGAGGGCGACCCTCAGCGAGCAGCCAAATCTTATAAAGACAAGGGGCGATCGTTACCGGGCGAAGCCCGGTACTATGTAAGAGGAACGATCGCCGAAAGATGCCGCTGAGGGGCGGCCGCAGTAGGCGAGCATTGCTCAGACAGGCTCCTAAGGGGCCGGACCGCTCGCTGCCGCGAGTGGGGGGCTGGCGGGCGGCGCGTTGGGTGCAGCACTCGCTTCCAGAGGGCTCGCAGGCGCCAGCGGCGGGCTTACGGGCTGCGGCGCCGTGCTCGCCACGTCCGTCTTGAGAGCATCCGCTTCCGCCTGCTTCGTCATGATGACGATGCTGATGCGCCGATTGATCGGGCTCTGCGGGTCTTTGCGATCGAAGAGCACGGAAGAGGACAGGCCCACGACTCGCGCGATTTTCTCGTCCGGGAGGCCGGAGCCGATGAGTGCGCGACGCGCGGCATTCGCCCGGTCGGCTGACAGCTCCCAGTTCGAATAACCACCCTGTCCCGGATAAGGGCGAGCGTCAGTATGTCCCGTGATGCTGATGCGGTTCGGTACGGAGCTCAAGTACGGCGCCAACTCGCGCAGAATGCTCTGTGTGTAGTCGCGCAACCGCGCGCTACCAACATCGAACATTGGCCGGTTCTGCGCGTCCACGATCTGAATGCGGATGCCCTCGGGCGTGATGTCGAGCAACAGTTGGTCCTTGAACGGCTCGAGGGCCTGGCTCTTGCTCACCGCTTCCTTCAATTCCTCCATGAGGGTCTCGAGCTTTTTGCGCTCGGCCTCGGCAACCTGCTCACGCGCCTGCGCCTCGGTCTGCTGTTTGGTTTGCTCCGGGCTGTCTTGCTGGCGCACGATCCTGGTGGTCGCGCCAATGTCTTGAACTTTCGCGGCGGAGCGCAACGCATCCAACCCGCCGCCCAGGTTGATCGGGCTGGTGCTGGCGCCGCCCGGCCCCATCTGGCCCGGCGCGGCCTTCACGCTCTTGCCGCTCTCCATGCTGGGGTTCTTGAAGTATTCGAAGATCGCCGCGCGCTGGTCCTTCGAGACGGCGGTGACGAGCCACATCACGAGGAAGAACGCCATCATCGCGGTTACGAAGTCCGCGTAAGCCACTTTCCAGGCGCCGCCATGATGGCCTTCGATGCCCCGCTTCTTGCGCTTGACGATGATGATCGGGCGCGCGTTATTTTTTCCTGGCTGTGCCATGGCGTTTGGAAGTAGCGACGGGGCGGGGCTCTCAGGCAGCCGCGCGCGGCTTTTGCTTCAGTTGCGCTTCCAGATCGCTGAACGAGGGGCGCAGGTCACTCATGAGGAGTTTGCGGGCGAATTCGATGGCCACCGCGGGTACATAGCCCCGCACGCTCGCCACCAACGCCATTTTCACCACCTCGAAGGCCCGACCTTCTTCATTGGCCGCATGGCTCATGGAGGCGGCGATCGGTCCGATGAATCCGTAGCTCACGAGAATGCCGAGGAATGTACCGACGAGCGCCGCGCCGACCTTGTGGCCGATGGTGGCGGTGTCGGCGCCATCGAGCGCGGCCATCGTGTTGACGATTCCCAGGACCGCCGCGACGATGCCGAAGCCGGGTAGGGCGTCAGCGACTTTCTGCACCGCGAGCGCCGGCTCGTGGGCGGCCTGGTGATGGGTTTCCAACTCCATCTCCAGCAGGCTTTCGAGCTCGTGCGGGTCGAGGCTGCCGCCGACCATCAGTCGCAGGCAGTCGGTGATGAATTCGGTGAGGTGCTGGTCCGCCTGGATCTGCGGATAATTCTTGAACAGCCGGCCGTCCTTGGAGTCCAGGTCCGCCTCGATGGCCATGAGGCCGTCCTTGCGGATGCGCATCAGCACTTCGTACAGGAGTTTCAGCAGGGCGATGTAATCGTCGCGCTTGTAGCGCGGCCCCTTGATGACATCGAGCGCCCCTTTGAAGGACGACTTGACGATTTTCGTCGGATTGCTGGTGAAAAAGGACCCGAGGGCCGCGCCCACAATGATGAGCACCTCCGTCGGATGCCAGAGGGCGAGAAGGTGGCCACCCTCGAGGACAAAGCCGCCGATGACACACACTAGAACGACAATGGAGCCAATTATCTGGATCACGTGAAGCTGCTCGCCGTGGCGCTGAGTACCCGGTGCACGGTCCATCGTGCGTCCGAGGCTGTATCGGCCCGACTGCGGTGCAGCTTTAGTCTTAAGACAGGTCTGAAATCTTTAATCAAACTGTGACGGTGTCGTGCTCTGCACTGCGGGCGAGCGCGCAGGAAGGGGATGCACCAAGGTCGCACGCGATGGCAGCGGGCCGGCCGGATTGGCAGGCCCTAGCGCCGCTCGCGAGTTGGCACGCGCGTTGCTTACATCTTCAGTACGGAGAAAGATGTATGACAACGGGCTCAGCGCCGATTACCCGAAACGCTGTTATCGATGCGGCAACTCGAGTGGTGGCCCGCCGCGCCGATCACCACATCCGCTGGTCAGCCATTGCCCACGAGGCGGGCAACGAGCAAGCCGTGCTCGCCGCCAGTTGGTTTGAGGACGACTCGGCGCTGCTGAACGAGTGTTACGCGCGCACGGCCCAGGCGTTCGCCGAAGCCCTGTTGCGCGGTGAGACTGCGACCGGTACGGCAATCGACAAGGTGGCTGCCTTCCTGGTGGCCGCGCTGGAGTTGCGGCGCGAGCGGGGCTCGCTCCTGTCGTTCCGCCGGGGGCGCGATTTACCGATGCCGCTCCAGCGGCGCCTCCACGAGTGGGACCAGATGGTCCGCGCTCGTTTGAAACGAATGTTGACTCGCGGACGGCGGGACGGATCGCTGGCACTGCGTAATCTCGACAGTGCTTGCGAGCTCATTTTGGCAAGTTTGCAAGTTCCGGATGTCGCGGTCGACGGACCCGAGCAGATCATGTGGGACAGCGAGTTGGTCGAGTTGCTGCTCGCCGCGCTCTCCGAACCGCATCCGCCGGAAGGTCTCACCCGCAGGAGCGTCGCTGTCGCGCGCGGCTCCTGCCTGTGCGGAACGGTGAAGTACGAGATCGACGGATTGTTCGAGGTGATGTCGCATTGTCAATGCTCCCTGTGCCGGAAGCATCACGGCGCGGCGTTTGCTACGTTCGTAACCGTTCCGCTGAGTGGCTTCCGTTGGGTGGCCGGTGAGAATGCACTGTCCACCTACCAGTCATCGGCGTACGGCAAACGCACGTTTTGTAGCAATTGCGGCTCCATAATGCCCGTGGTCGAGCCCGATACCGGCATCGCTTTCTGCCCCGCGGGGAACTTGGACGGCGAGCTCAGCATCCAACCGCAGGGCCATCGGTTCGTGGGCTCCAAGGGCACGCGCAACTCGATTGCAGAGCGGCTCCCGCAGCACGAGGAAGTTTGAAAGTGACAGCACGCAGAACCCCGATGAGGAAACGCATCCGCACGGTCTCCGCCTCCCCCAAGATGGCGGGCGGCAGTTGCCTTTGCGGTGAAGTGGCGTTCGAGCTCGATCGGACGGCTGGCCGCGAGATGGACTGCCACTGCACCCGGTGCCGTCGCACGCAAAGCTCGGTTCATGCGTCCAATATTTTTGTCGACGCCGCGAAGTTCCGCTGGCTGCGCGGCGAGGACCAGGTCTCGAACTACGGGCCGCCGCAGGATTGGCACTTCGCGTCCGCGTTCTGCCGCGCGTGCGGTAGCACGCTCCCGCGTGTCGTGCGCTCCGTCGGCATCGTTGTCGTGCCCGCGGGCACGCTCGACGGCGATCCGGGCATGCAACCCACCGGCTACGGCTTCGTGGATCTGCGGCAACTTCGCACCGACGGCTCCACTGCTCCGAATTAGGGCGGCCGCAGTAGGCGAGCATTAGTCAGACAGGCTCCTGCCCGTACAGTCCGGTTAAACTTGGGTCTCCCGCGCAACTCGCGCGGCGTGGAGACCCAAGCGATGCTCGAGCGCCTCGACCGCCTTCCGCCCGACCCGATCCTCGGCCTCATGGCCGCTTTCCGTGCCGACACCGACCCGCACAAGGTGGACCTTGGCGTGGGAGTCTATCGGGATGACCAGGGGGATACGCCGGTCCTGAAGGCTGTCCGGCAGGCGGAGCAAGCGGTCCTTGCCCGTCAGAACACCAAGTCCTATGTCGCCGCGGCCGGCAACCCCGGCTTCAACCAAGCCATGGAGCGCCTCACTTTCGGCGCGGACCATCCGGCCCTCACGGGAGGGCGGGTGCGCTCGATTCAGGCCCCGGGCGGCTGCGGCTCCTTGCGCCTCGGCGCGGAGCTGATCAAGGCGGCCTCACCCGATTCGGTCGTTTACGTGAGCACGCCGACGTGGGCCAATCACATTCCGTTGCTGTCGGGCTGCGGGCTCAAGCTCGAGCGCTATCCCTACTTCGACCCTGCCACCGGCGGAGTGAATTTCAGCGCGATGATCGGTGCGTTGGAGCGCCTGCCGGCCCGGTCCGTGGTGCTACTCCACGCGTCCTGCCATAACCCGACGGGTGCCGACCTCGGCGAAGCGCAATGGCGCGAGCTGTTGAGTCTGTTCAAGAGCCGCAAGCTGCTGCCCTTCATCGACATGGCCTACCAGGGATTGGGGACCGGTGTCGCGGAGGATGCGTACGGGATCCGCCTGTTCTGTGGCGAGCTCCCGGAAGTGACAGTCGCGGTGTCGTGCTCGAAGAATTTCGGACTCTACCGCGAGCGGACGGGGGTGCTGCACGTCGTCACCGAGACGAAGACGTCGGCCGAGGCCGTGCTGACGCAACTCGTACGCATCGCGCGGAGCATCTACTCGATGCCTCCGGATCACGGTGCCGCCATCGTCCACGAGATTCTCGACAACAGCGCCCTGCGTGAGGCGTGGGTCGATGAGTTGGCCTCCATGCGCAAGCGTATCCAGGGGCTGCGGCACGCTGCCGTCGAGCAGTTGCAGCAAGCCTGTCCTGAACGGGACTTCGGCTTCATCGCAACTCAACGCGGAATGTTCTCGTATCTCGGCGTCAACGTGGAGCAGGTGCGGGCGCTGCAGAGCCAACACCACGTCTACATGACCGATGACAGTCGCATCAACGTCGCGGGTTTACGTCGTGAGAATATCGAGTACTTCGCCCAGTCGGTGGCCAAGGTGTTGACAGCAAGATGACACGAGCCGGCGTCGTCGCGCTCGTTGTCGCGACAGTACTGGGGGCTGGCCCATGGGTCTGCCGGGCCGCCGGTTCGATCGCCAGCGCAGTTGAGATCCCACCCGCGGAAGGAGCCGCTTCCACTCCCGTCGGCACCGATGCGGGCGAGAACGGCGTAAACAACAACGGAGTCAATGGCCCCAGCGTGACTGCTGGCGCGGTACCCGCGCCGCAGGACACACCGTTCCTGGGTGCGATCTCGCTGAAGGTCGATGCCACCGACATCGATCGACACATCTTCAGCGTTCACGAGTCCATTCCGGTCAAGCCGGGTGCGCTGACGCTCCTGTATCCGCAATGGCTGCCCGGCAACCATGCGCCGCGCGGACCCATCGACTGCCTGGCGGGCCTTCTCATGAGCGTTGGCGGCAAGCGAGTGGACTGGACGCGCGATCCCCTCAACATCTATGCGTTCCACCTCCAGGTCCCCGATGGGGTCAGCCGTCTCGAGGTGGAGTTCCAGTATGCGGCGCCCCTGGTCGGTGGCGAGGGACGCACCATCATGGTCACTCCCGAGATGCTCGGCCTGCAATGGAACACGGTCGTGTTGTATCCCGCGGGCTACTATGCAACCCGGATCACCGTGGCCCCCGAGTTGACGCTGCCGCAGGACTGGGAGTTCGGCTCCGCGCTCGAAGTCGAGGCACGCAAGGGTAACTTCGTCTCATTCAAGCGCACATCGCTCGAGATGTTGGTGGATTCACCCGTGTTCGCGGGGCGCTACTACCGCAGTATCGCGCTCGATCCGGCCGTCCGGCTCGATATCGTGGCGGACACGCCCGTGAGCTACGACACCATCAAGCCGGAGCAGATCGCAGCCCATCGTAAGCTGGTGCAGGAGGCTTACGCACTGTTCGGCACCCGGCATTTCGATCACTACGATCTGTTGCTGGCCTTGAGCGATCACTTCGGCGACATCGGCCTCGAGCATCATCGCTCGAGCGAGAACCGGCGGCTGCCGGGTTATTTCTTCGATTGGGATCGGGAGGCGGTGAGCCGCGCGCTCCTGCCGCACGAGCTCACGCACTCCTGGAACGGCAAGTTCCGCCGCCCGGCGGGGCTCGCAACAGCCAACTTCAACGTGCCCATGAGGAATGAGCTGCTGTGGGTCTACGAGGGACTCACCAGCTACCTGGAAGGGGTCCTGGCCGCGCGCTCCGGGCTGTGGAGCGCGGAGCTCACGCGCCAATACCTGGCCTACACGGCAGCCAATATGGATCATGATCGTTCGGGTCGCTCCTGGCGCGACCTGGAGGACACTACGTATCAGCCCATTGTGACGGCGCGTCGAGCGCTCTCCTGGCTTTCTTGGGAGCGCACCGAGGATTACTACCCGGAAGGGGCTCTCATCTGGCTCGACGTGGATACCAAGATCCGCGAGTTGACTGGTGATCGGCACTCGTTGGATGACTTCGCGCGGGGTTTCTTCGGCGGCACCGAGGGCAGCCTGGGTCCGCTGCCTTACACGCTGGCCGATATCGTGAAGGCGCTGGACAGTGTTGCTTCCTTCGATTGGGAGAAGTTCCTGGCGCAGCGGCTGCATTCGCACGGGCCGGGGGCGCCGCTCGAGGGCCTGGCGCGCGGTGGTTGGAAGCTCGTCTACACGGACGCGCCGACGGAGTACTTCCGGGGGCTCGAAGACCAACGCAAGGTGGCGGATTTCATGTTCTCGCTCGGGATCAACGTCTCCATGCGGGAGTACGGGCAGATCGTCGAAGTGCTGTGGGGCGGGCCGACCCATTCGGCGGGTCTCACGGCGGGCACCGTGATCGTCGCGGTGAATGGCATGGAGTATCGGCCGGAGCGCTTGCGCCAGGCGATCGTCAACGCTCATAACAGTCATACGCCGATCGAGTTGATTGTGAAGAATCTCGATCGCTACCGGACGGTGCGTATCCCTTACTTCGACGGGCTGAAATATCCCCGGCTCGAGCGCATCGAGCGCAGCGTCGACCGGCTGTCGGCGATCACCAAGCCTCGCACTTGAGGGAAGAGTTGCGCGCTACTCGGGGACCGCGATCTTCTGTGTTGACTTCACCTCTTCCATGACGAAGTAGGTGTGAGTCTGTTGAACGCCGCGCACGGAGGCGAGGCGGTCACCGAGGAAGCGACGGTAGCTCTCCATGTCGGTCACGCGGATCTTCAACAGGTAGTCGAAGCCCCCCGCAACCATGTGGCATTCCATGACTTCGTCATGGGCCAGTGCCACCTGCTTGAAGCGGTCGAAAGCGTCCGGCGTGGTGCGGTCCAAGGAGACTTCCACGTAAGCCAGGAGCCCCAGTCCGAGCTTCCCGGGACTCAGTCGGGCGAAGTAGCCCTCAATATAGCCATTGGCCTCCAGTCGCCGGACCCTCTCCAGCGTCGGCGTGACAGTCAGATTCACTTCCCGGGCGAGCTGGGAGACGGCGGCGCGCCCGTCCTGCTGCAGCCTTGCCAAAAGCCTGCGATCGACACGGTCGAGGTTGCGGTCGGCTCCTGCGGAGCCGGCCGGAGTCGAGTTTTTTCGAGGCATGGTAGTGAAATCGACTATCTAGGCCGCAATAACGAGAAAATATTCTCTAGGTACACCGTTATTATAGGAGGAATCCACTATATAGGGCGGATTTCATGGGTGTGGCCAGGCGGATGAGGGAGCCCCCGCACACGGGGCGGTTGTCCCAACTGCGCGAGGCGCTGCGAGCAGCCACGCTGCGTGCGGAGCCGGACGCGGTCGATGAAATGGTCGATTCTCTTACCGAGGTCGAAAACAGGCTCGATGGCGCCAAAGCGCGCGCTACGCGCTGGGTCGAGGTCGCGCGCGCCGACAAACGCGCCCGTCCCCTGGTCGATTCCGTGCTCGAGCAGTTTCCGCTCGACAGCGCGCCGGGGAAGGCGCTGATGAGTCTCGCCGAGGCGCTGTTGCGAACTCCCGATCCCAAGCGCGCCGATCAGCTCATTGCCGAGCGGCTTACCGCGATCCGAGGCGCCGGAGTGACCGGGAGCGACGATCTTCTGTTGCGTACCGGATTCGCTCTTCTGGGTACCGCGAGCCGGCTCCTGCCGGAGGTCGGCCACGAGCTTTCCGGGCGTTTCTCGTTCGCGTCGATGACGAAGCCGCTCGTTGCCCCGGTCGTACGCTCGGCCTTGCGTGGGGCCATGCAGATGTTGGGCGAGGCGTTTATCGTCGGCGAGACGATCGACTCGGCCCTCGCACGCGGCAAGTCGAACCCGAATCTCGCGCTGTGCTCTTTTGACGTGTTGGGAGAGGGCGCGCGCACTGAGGCTGATGCGCAGCGCTACACCGATTCCTATGCGGCGGCGATAGACGCATTGAAGGTCCAACCGGCGGGCACGGTCCACACTCGCTCGAGTATCTCGGTGAAGCTGTCGGCGCTCGAGCCGCGCTATTCGCTTCTGCAAAGTGAGCGGGTTGCCAAACGGCTGGTGCCGCGCATGTTGGAGCTTGCGCGCCGCGCTGCCCGCTCCGGCATTGGTTTCACCATTGACGCGGAGGAGGCGGATCGACTCGACCTGTCGCTCGATATCGTCGAAGCCTTGGCGCGCGATGTTGAAACGCGTGATTGGAATGGCCTGGGCCTTGCCGTGCAGGCTTATGGGCGTCGCGCACCCCTGGTTGTCGATTGGGTGGCGGAGCTGGCGCGCGACACGGGCCGCCGCATGACGGTGCGCTTGGTGAAAGGTGCCTACTGGGATAGCGAGATCAAGCGCGCGCAGGAGCGCGGTTTGCCGAGTTTCCCGGTCTACACGTCGAAAGCTGCGACGGATGCGAGCTATCTCGTTTGCGCGCAACGTTTGTTCGCCGCGAACGACGTCATCTATCCGCAGTTCGCGACTCACAACGCCTACACGATCGCGGCCGTGCTCGATTTTGCGCACGCTGGCGCTACCTACGAGTTCCAGAGACTCCACGGAATGGGAGAGTTGCTTTACGAGGCGGTGCGGGCTGATGTGCCGCATCTTCCGCCGGTGCGTGTCTACGCGCCCGTTGGGACCCACGAGGACCTGTTGCCCTACCTCGTCCGCCGGCTGCTGGAGAACGGGGCCAACACCTCGTTCGTTCACCAGTTCCTCAATCCGCAGATTCCCGTGGAGCAGGTTGTGAGCGATCCTATTTCCTCGTTGAGCGGCTCTTCGGACAAGGGTGCCCCGCGACCGCGCATTCGTGAGCCGCTGGCTCTGTACGGAGACGAGCGTCCCAATTCCGAGGGCGCCGATTGGGGTGACCCCGTCGGAATCGCAGAGCTGGAGGCACAATTGCGTGCTGGGGCGCCCGAGACCGCTGTCGGTGGGCCCCTCATCGGCGGCAAGGTCGCAGGCGTCGCCGATTCGCCCGTGCTGTCGCCCACTAACCGTCTCGAGACAGTTGGTATGTCTCGTGACGCCACCGCGGCTGAAATAATGGAAGCGATGGATATCGCTTCGCGAGGTCAGCCATCGTGGGATGCCAGACCAGCGGACGAGCGCGCGGCGTGCCTGGAGCGCGCGGCCCGGATGTTGGAAGAACGGCGGGGCCTGTTTTTGCGCCTGTTAGTGAAAGAAGCCGGCAAGACGCTGCCCGATGCGGTGGCCGAGCTGCGCGAAGCGATCGACTTCTGCCGCTACTACGCCGCGCGCGGTCGCGAGCTCTTTGGCCAACCGCAGGAGCTCCAGGGGCCGACGGGCGAGCGCAATCTGCTCTCGTTGCAGGGTCGCGGAGTATTCGTCTGCATCAGTCCGTGGAATTTCCCACTTGCGATCTTCACCGGACAGGTGGTCGCCGCGCTGATGGCGGGTAACGCCGTCGTCGCGAAGCCGGCTCCGGCAACGCCACTCGTGGCTCACGCCATGACCCGGTTGCTGCACGAAGCGGGCGTCCCCGTGGAGGTGTTGCATCTCACACCGGCCGATGGGCCGCCGTTTGGCAAGGTTGCCTTCAGCCATCCGGCGCTTGCCGGAGTGGCCTTCACCGGCTCGACTGCGACGGCGACCACGATCAATCGCGCTCTGGCAAATCGGGATGGCGCAATTGTGCCGCTGATCGCGGAGACCGGCGGTGTGAATGCCATGGTTGTCGATGCGACCGCGCTGCCTGAGCAAGTCGTCGACGATGCCATCCTCTCCGCGTTCACCAGCGCCGGGCAGCGTTGCTCCGCGCTCCGTGTGTTGTATGTGCAGGAGGAGATTGCCGACCGGGTGATCAACATGCTCGTCGGTGCCATGAAGTGCCTGACGATCGGCGACCCGGCCGAGCTGGCGACCGACCTGGGTCCCGTCATCTCGGAGGAGGCGCAGCAGCGCTTGCGCAAGTACGCGACCCGGATGCGCAGCGAGGCAAAGTTGCTTTACGCGTGCGAGCTCGGGCGCCAACACGAGATGGGTCATTTCTTCGCGCCACACCTGTTCGAGTTGCGCTCCCTCGACCAGGTGAAGACCGAGGAGTTTGGACCGATACTGCACGTGGCGCGCTACCGCGCCGACCAACTGCCGCAGGTGATCGACGCCATCCGCCGCACCGGTTTCGGTCTCACGCTCGGAGTACACAGCCGTCTCGAGAGTGTTGCCGAGCACGTTTATCGGGCACTGCCGGTGGGCAATACGTACGTCAACCGGAACATGATCGGGGCGGTCGTGGGGGTCCAGCCTTTTGGCGGACAGGGATTGTCAGGCACCGGTCCCAAGGCGGGCGGCCCACACTACCTGTTGCGCTTCGCGACCGAGCGGACACTGACTATCAACACAGTCGCTATTGGAGGGAACGTGGAGCTGCTGTCTTGATATCTCCGAAATGGCGCAAGATTCAGGCTTGCGGCACGCGCATTGGCGCGCTCACAACCGTCACAGGTGCCTCAAAAGCCCTCAGGTTGGTTACAGCTCCCGCGGTCGTCGCCGTTTTCTGACATACAACGCAGTCCCGCGCCCGCCTCGGAGCCCATAGAATGGGCTCCATGAGGCAACTACGCACTGCTGTCGAGACATCACCGGTGGAAGAGGTCCTCGTGCGACTCGGGGAGCTCGCGCCACTGTTGTGTCAAAGTGCCGCCGAGGCGGAGCGCCTGGCGCGCCTGCCGAAGCCGGTAGTGCGCGCGCTGCAGCGCTACGGGCTGTTCCGGCTCTGGGTGCCGAAGAAATGCGCGGGCTTCGAGCTCGATCTCGGCGAGGCGCTGGAGGTTTTCGAGGCGGCGGCGCGGCTCGATGGCTCGATCGGTTGGGCCGTGATGATGGGCTGCCAGGGCGGATTGTTTGCTTCGCAGTTGGATGCGCCGACCGCCAACTCGCTGTTCGCGCGTCCCGAGTCGGTGATCGCGACCGCCATGGCGCCCGAAGGTCGCGCCGTGCGCGTGGCAGGAGGTTATCGTGTCACGGGCTGCTGGCACTACGTGACCGGCGCACCCTATGCGACCGCTTTCCTTGCAAATTGCATCTTTGTGGAGAGCGGCACGCTGGTGTTCGGCGACCAAGGTCGACCTGACACCCGCGCGGTCCTGCTCGATGCCTCCCAGGTCTCTATCGTCCCGTCGTGGGATGCCAGCGGCCTGCGTGGCACGGGCAGCGACGATTTTGAAGTGCGCGACGTGCTCGTGCCGGAGCAACGGACTTTCTCGCTCACGCAACCCACCTCGCGGGAGCTGGGTGCGCTCTACCGGCTTCCTTTGAATGCCGTGACGGAGCTGGCGATTACCGCCGTCGCGCTCGGAATTGCTCAGCATGCTCTCGATGAGTTTGCCGTTGTGACGCGCACCAAAAAAGCGCCGTCCGGCGGCGGCCAAGGCGCCTCACTTGGGGAGGATCCCGGTGTCCATACGCGTTACGCCGAGGCACGGGCCACCTGGGGCCTCATCAAGGCTGGAGTCGAAGCACTGGCGCGACGGGTATGGCGAGATGCACTCGCTACACGTAACCCCTCGCATATCGAATCGAGCGAAGTGACGGCAACTTGTGCCCTGGCCGTCGCGAAGCTGCGGGCCGCGGTGAGCGAGTTGGTTGCACTGGTTGGCATGAACGCCATTCAACCTGACAGCGAGCTGGCTCGAGCCTGGCGCGATCTGCAGGCCCTGGCGGCTCACGGGGCAGTTTCACCCCGCAACCTCACTACGATTGGTGCGACGCTGCTTGCCGCAAGTGGGTCGCTATCGCGCTGAGCGACTGCAGCGCAGCGGAGCACACACTCCCTTTGCAGAGGTAGGCGACGGCCTCGCCTCGCACGGGTTTGTCCCCGAGCGCGGGCGGTAAGTCGACGGCGTCAGCGGGTATGGCGAGCACCATTCGCCGCGGAGCGTAGAGTCGCGACAGGTCGCGGCGCCAGGATTCGATTGACGCGGCCGCGCCGCGCAGTATCAATGTTTCCGGCGGATTCAAGAGCTCTTCCAGGGCGGTGAGCAGGCTGGTATGAGCATGCGGATACTTTTCCAACACCGCCCACGCGGCCCGTAGCGTCTTCTCAGCCGCGGCCAGGTAACGGGTGTCGCCGAGCAGGTGGCCCATTCTCTGCAGCACGAAGGCTGCGATTGCATTCCCCGCAGGTGTCGCATCGTCGCTGAACGACTTCGACCGGTGGATCAACGCCTCGTGATCGTCGGAGGTGAAGAAGAAGCCGCCGTCGGGGTCCGCGAAGTGTTGGAGTACGACATCCAGCAACTGGCGCGCAAAGTCGAGCTCGTCGCTCTTGAAGCGGACCTGCTGCAACTCGAGCACGGCGTCCGCCAGGTACACGTAGTCATCGAGATAAGCATTCAAATGGGCGCGGCCGTCCTTGTAGGTCGCCAGCAGGCGGCCGTCGCGCCACAGCGTACTGCGAATGAAGTCGAGCGCCTTTGTGGCTGAGAGGGCCAAGTCTTGTCGGTCCAACGTCCTGGCGGCGATGGCCATTCCACGGATCATCAGTGCGTTCCAGGAGGTCAGGATCTTGTCGTCGCGGCCGGGCCAGACGCGCGCGTTGCGGATCGCCAGCAACTTGCGACGTGCGGATTCGAGTAACGCAGTGACTTCTTCAGCGCTTCGACCGAGGCTTTGGGCACTGTCCTCGATGGACTGGAAGACGTGCAAATGCCACCAGCGACCTTCGAAGTTAGGTGCGCGATCGAGTCCGAAGCGCGGCGCGAACGCGCCGTATTCTTCCGGTGTCAGGGCCTGCTCGACCTCTTCCTTGCTCCACACATAAAACTTGCCCTCGTGACCTTCCGAATCGGCATCGTAGCTCGAGTAATAGCCGCCCTCGGGAGCTTGCATCTCGCGCCGGGCCCAGTCCGCGGTCCGAGCGGCGACTTCAGCATAGAACGTGTCACCGGTCGCCGCGGCAGCATCCGCGTATACCGCGAGCAACGAGCCGTTGTCATACAGCATCTTTTCGAAGTGGGGAATCATCCAGTACTCATCGACCGAGTAGCGCGCGAACCCGCCACCTAACTGGTCGTTGAGTCCGCCGTCGCCCATGCGTCGCAGGGTCAGGGTAGCCATATAAAGCGCGTGCAGGTCCGGCTCCAACGCATGCGCGCTCGCGTACCAATCACGCAGCAGTCGTTCCAGCGTTTTCGGATGCGGGAATTTCGGTGCGCCGCCAAATCCGCCACTGCGTGGATCGAACTGTTTAGAGAGCAAGGCGCGAGCATTTATCAGAGGTGCATCCGTGAGCCGGGTGTCGGCCGCGCTCGGCGGCGGATTGAGGTCTGCAAACGCAGACATCAATGCGGAATTCTGCGCGCGCAAATCCTTTGCGTGCTCCCGGTAGTATTCCGACACACGCAGCAGAATGTCGCGAAAGGACGGCAGGCCGAAGCGTGCCTTGCGCGGAAAATACGTACCCCCGAAGAACGGCTGCTGATCGTCGTGTGTCAGGAACATGGTGAGCGGCCAGCCACCCGAGCGCTGCGTCAGCATGTGCTGCGCGATCTGGTAGATCCGGTCGATGTCGGGTCGCTCCTCCCGATCGACTTTTATGTTGACGAACAGGTCGTTCATTACAGCAGCCGTCGCCGGATCCTCGAACGACTCGTGTGCCATGACGTGGCACCAGTGACAGGCGGAATAACCGACTGACAGCAGGATGGGCTTGCGTTCCGCGCGGGCCTTCTCGAGCGCTGCGGCTCCCCAGGGATACCAGTCGACGGGGTTGTGCGCATGCTGGCGCAGGTACGGGCTCGTTTCGTGCGACAGGCGGTTGGCGGGAGCGGTTGAGGCAGCGGGGTCCATAAGTCACTTAAGGATTGTTTCGCGTAGAATGCGACCTCACTATAGTCCCATTCTCAGGCCCATGATCTTCCTGTCACCCGCATTGCGGCGAGCCAGGGACACGAGCGCAATGTCATCCGATGTCTCCATTTTGAAGCTGAAGCGCGGCGAGGATCGTCGTATCCGCTCCGGTCACCTGTGGATTTTCAGCAATGAGATCGATACCGCGGCGACGCCGTTGGCTGGCTTCGTCGCCGGCGCGCGCGCGCGCGTCCTGTCGGACCGAGATCAGTTTCTCGGCCACGCTTATGTCAATCCTCATGCGTTGATCTGCGCGCGCATCATGGGCCGCGACGCGGCCCAACCTCTGGATCGCGCCTTGATCGAGTCGCGGCTCAAGGTGGCGTTGGCCTTGCGTGAGCGCTTGAGTCCCTCGCCGTATTACCGGTTGGTATTCGGCGAGTCGGACCAGCTGCCGGGTCTGGTACTCGACCGTTACGGCGACGTCGTGGTCGGACAGATCGCCACCGCGGGCATGGAGGCTCTGAAGGCGGATGTCGAGGCCGCCGTGAAGGAAGTACTCCATCCGGCCGGACTGTTTTGGAAAAACGACTCGGGGGCGCGCGACCTGGAGCACCTCACTGCGTCGACCGAAGTTGCTTTCGGCAGTGTGCCGGATGAGCTCGAGATCGTGGAGTCGGGATTGCACTTCCATGCTCCTTTGGTAGAGGGTCAGAAGACCGGTTGGTTCTACGATCAGACCGCCAACCGGCAACGGCTGCTGCGATACCTCACGCCCGGCGCGCGCGTCCTCGACGTTTGCAGTTACGTCGGCGCGTGGGCGGTTACCGCTCTTCGCAATGGCGCGTCTGCGGCGCGTTGCGTGGATTCATCGCAGCTCTCACTGGACTACGTTCAGCGCAACGCGGCGGACAACGCGGTGTCGATCGAGACGATGAAGGAAGATGCCTTCGAGGCTCTGAAGGCCCTCCATGCCCAGGGCGCGCGCTTCGATGTCGTGATCCTCGACCCGCCGGCGTTCATCAAGCGCAAGAAGGACATCCCGCAAGGACAGGCCGCCTACCGCAAGCTCAATCAGCTCGCCCTCGAGCTCATCGACGACGACGGTCTGCTGGTGTCCTGCTCCTGCTCCTATCACCTGGCGCCCGAGGACCTGGTGAGCGGCATCCAGCTCGCCGGGCGGCATACCGGCCGGTTCGTGCAGATCCTGGAGTCCGGCGGGCAGTCGCCCGACCATCCCATCCATCCGGCGATTCCCGAGACCCGCTATCTGAAGGCGTTCTTCTGCCGCGTGACCCGCGAGCTCGGCTAAACTGCGCCGTCATGCTGCAGTACCCCGGTTTCAATCCGATAGCCATCGAGCTCGGCCCGGTGAAAGTTCACTGGTACGGGATCATGTACCTCCTTGGTTTCGCGGGCGGCTGGTGGCTCGCACGGCTGCGCGCCGCGCGTCCTGGCTCGACGTGGAAAGCGAGCGACGTGGACGACCTCATCTTCTATGACATGCTCGGGGTCATCCTGGGCGGCCGGATCGGCTATGTGCTGTTCTATGGCCTCGGGTTCTGGGCCAAAGATCTGTGGTACCCCTTCAAGATCTGGGAGGGTGGCATGTCCTTCCACGGCGGCCTGCTGGGCGTGATTGCCGCCATGACGATCTATGCGTGGCGCCGCAATCGGAATGTCGCCGACGTCTATGACTTTACCGCGCCGCTGCCGGCGGTCGGACTGTTCTTCGGGCGCATCGGCAACTTCATCAACGGCGAGCTGTGGGGCAAGCCGACGACCGTGCCGTGGGGCTTCAACGTGAACGGGGTCGTCCGCCATCCGTCGCAGCTCTACGAGGCCTGCCTGGAGGGCATCGTGTTATTCACGGTCCTGTGGTGGTTTTCTTCCAAGCCGCGACCGCGCTTAGGGGTTTCGGGGCTGTTTCTGCTCATCTACGGCGTCTCGCGCTTCTTCCTGGAGTTCGTGCGCCTGCCGGATGATCACATCGGCTACCTGTGGGGCGGTTGGTTGACCATGGGGCAGGTGTTGTCGTTTCCGATGATCATCACCGGCATCATCTTCCTTCTCTACGCGTATCGCGCGCGCACTCCCTCAGGCAATTTCGCCGTCGCACAATGAAGCAGTATCTGGATCTCATGAGCCAGATCCGGCGCAACGGTGCCCGGAAGGAAGACCGCACCGGCACCGGTACGTTGTCGGTGTTCGGGCCGCAGTTGCGGTTCGATCTGCGGGACGGCTTTCCCCTGGTGACCACGAAGAAAATCCATTTGCGCTCGGTGGTCTACGAGCTGCTGTGGTTCCTGCGGGGCGAAACCAACGTAGCCTGGCTGCGTGAGCACGGCGTCACCATCTGGGACGAGTGGGCGGACGAGCGCGGTGAGCTCGGGCCGGTGTACGGCAAACAGTGGCGTGCATGGCTCGCGCCCGACGGCCGTACGATCGACCAGATCAGCCAGGCCGTCGAGCAGTTGCGCAAGAATCCCGATTCGCGCCGCATCATGGTGAGCGCCTGGAACGTCGGTGAGTTGGACCGCATGAAGCTCATGCCGTGTCACGCGCTGTTCCAATTTTATGTAGCCGGTGGCCGCCTCTCGTGCCAGCTCTATCAGCGCAGCGCGGACGTGTTCCTCGGTGTGCCATTCAACATCGCCAGCTACGCTCTGCTCACCCACATGTTGGCGCAGCAGTGCGATCTCGAGCCCGGCGAGTTCATCTGGACCGGCGGCGACACGCACCTGTACCTGAATCACCTGAGCCAAGCGGATCTGCAGCTCGCGCGCACACCGCTGCCCTTGCCGCGCTTGGGTCTGCGGCGGCGGCCGAGCTCGATTTTCGAATATGACTACGAGGACTTTGAATTCGTGAACTACCAACATCATGCGGCGATCAAGGCGCCGGTGGCGGTCTGACCTATGGCAGAGGCGAATGAGGCGATGGCGGTTGCGACCGCGGCTGTGGCTGCAACACCCCCGGTTTTGGTACGTGACTCTCCCGTGCACGGTCGCGGAGTCTTTGCGACCCGTCGGATCGAGAAGGGCGAGCGCATCATCGAGTATCTCGGTGAGCGGGTCTCGCACGACGAGGCGGATCGGCGCTACGAGTCGAAGGACGAGAACGACAGCCACACGTTCCTGTTCATCGTCGACTCGAAGACCGTGATCGACGCCGGCGTCGACGGCAACGAGGCGCGTTTTTTCAATCACTCCTGCGACCCGAACTGCGAGTCGGTGGTCGAGAAGCGCCGGGTATACATCGAGGCGATCCGCGCCATCGAGGCCGGCGAGGAGATGACCTACGACTACCAGATTTACAAGGAGGAGGGCGACCCGGAGAACATAGACGAGGTATTCGCCTGTCGTTGCGGCTTTGCGAACTGCCGCGGCACGATGTTGTGGCCGCCGGAGCCCAAGAAGAAGCGCAAGAAGGCAAAGAAGAAGGCTGCGCCGCAGAAGCGGGCGGCGGGCGGGGCCAAGGGGAAGAGTAGGTCCGCGGCGAAGTCGGGTACCAGGTCCGGCGGGAAGTCAGCCGGGAAGTCGGCGGCCGGGAAGTCCGGCGGGAAGTCGGCTGCGAAGTCGGGTAAGTCGGGCCGCGGGAAAGCCGCGCCAAAATCCAACAGTAAAGCGTCCAACAGCAAGGCGACCAAGAAGAAGGCCAGGCGCCGCTGAAATGCGCTTCGCCCGTAAACCATGAGCAGCTCACGCCGCTGGAGTGTCGCAACTGTCGTCAGCGCTACCGGTATCGTCTATGGCGATATCGGTACCAGCCCGTTATATGCGCTGGAGCAGTCGCTCACCAACGCCGGCCAGTTCGACAGCGAAGCGGTGTTGGGCGTGTTGTCGCTCATCTTCTGGGCGTTGGCGATCTCCGTCACCCTGAAGTATGTCACGATCATCATGCGTGCCGACAACGAGGGGGAGGGCGGCATTCTCGCGCTCTTCGCGTTGGCGAAGCGCAAGCTGGTTGGCGGCGGTCCGTGGGTGAAGACGGTGGTCTCGCTCGCGTTGGCCGGCACAGCGTTCTTCTTCTGCGATGCCCTGATCACGCCGGCCATTTCGGTGTTGAGTGCCGTCGAGGGGCTGGAGCTGCTCGATCCCGGCTTCGCGAAATACGTGATCGGGGTGACTATCGGGGTGTTGCTGCTGTTGTTTTTCTTGCAACGGCGTGGCACCGCCCGGGTGGCGACTCTGTTCGGCCCGATCATGATCGTGTGGTTCATCGTGTTGGCCGTCACCGGCGCGATGGCGATAGGTCGCGCGCCGCAGGTGTTGTTTGCGTGCAATCCGGCCTATGGCGTACTCCTCCTGGCGCATCGGCCGGCGTTTGCGCTCGCCATCATCGGGGCCGTGTTTCTGTCGGTGACGGGCGGTGAGGCGTTGTACGCCGACATGGGGCATTTCGGCCGCAACCCGGTGCGCGTCGCCTGGTTCGCCATCGTCTGGCCCTCCCTGATCATCAACTACTTCGGCCAGGGGGCCCTGTTGCTGCAGACCGGGCATCCGGTGACGCATCCGTTGTATGTCCTGGTGCCGCAGTCCCTGTTGCCATGGATGGTGATCCTGGCGACGGCGGCGACAGTCATTGCATCGCAGGCGACGATTTCCGGCGCGTTCTCCATGGCGCGGCAGGCGGTGCAGCTCGACCTGTTGCCCCGCATCCGCGTGCTGCAGACCTCGGCGCAGGAACAAGGGCAAATCTACGTTCCTGTCGTCAACTGGATGGTGTTCGTCGCGGTGGTCCTCTTTGTCGTGGGGTTCGGCTCGTCGGACGCGTTGTCGGGCGCTTACGGTGCGGCGGTCGTCGGCACGATGCTCATTACCACCATTCTCGGCTCCTTCGTTGCCGCGACCCAGTGGGGTTGGCCGAAGTGGGTCGTTGTGTTGCTGTTTGGCTTGATGTTCCTGGTGGATGGCGTGTTTGTCGCCGGTAATCTGACCAAGGTCCCGACGGGCGGTTGGATTCCGCTGACGTTGAGCTTTGTGTTATTCATGGTGTTCATGACCTGGCGTACGGGCCGTCTCGAGCTGCGCGCGGCGCTCGCGAAGATGGCGATTCCTCGCGGCGAGATGGCGAAGATGATCGCGGGTGCGTACCGCGTTCCGGGTACGGGAGTGTTTCTCGCCAGCGATCCGGGGCTCGTGCCGTCCGCGCTGATCCGGAACATCGAGCACAACGGTGTCGTGCACGAGCGCGTCATTATTCTGCAGATCGAAATCGCCCATACGCCACGCCTCGACCCGGTACGCCGCGTGAGCATCGAGGAGATCCTGCCGGGCGTTTACTCCATCACGGCGCGTTTCGGGTTCATGGAAACGCCGGATGTCAGCGAGGCATTGAAGTCGTGTCGGACGCGCGGTTTGCGCGTGTTTACCGAGGACAGCTCGTTCTTCGTCGGGCGTCACGTGGTCCGGGCGCGACCCCTGCCTGGCCTGAAGGGGCTCCAGCGCCGGCTCTTCGCCCGCATGCAGCAGCACAGTACTCAGGCTGCGGAGTTCTTCCGAATGCCGTTCCGTGGGGTGGTCGTGCTGAATACTGCGGTGGAAATTTAGGCTCCCAGCCCCCGACGGCGCCAGGCGCCGACAGTTGCGCGTCGGGCCCGTTTCGGCTTATTTGTAAAGTTCGCCGGGATGTAATGCATGCGCCATACAATTCCCGGCGGTCGTTGAAGCAGCGGGGAGATGCCGATGAGGGCCATTGTGGCGGCCATGACGGCCGTAGCGGCGGCGACGGCGATGGGCGCGCTAGCGACCCGTGCGCACGCCACTGGCACCCTCATAGGGATGGCGCCCTCGATCGCGTCCTCCGCGCCTGACAGGAACGGCACGGCGGCTCTCAAGCAACTCCTGCAGGAGACCAAGACTGGCGCCGGCGCCAAGCTTGGGCCCCACCTTTTTATCTTACAGAAGGCTTACGGCGCCCAGCCGCTTTGGCACGACGGAGGTTTGCGGGCGAAGCTGCCCCCGTTACGCATGCAGGACGGCTACGTTCGCATCAGCGTGCAGGGCGACGATGTCAGCTCCCTGCGGACTCAGCTCGTCGGGCAGGGGATGCTGGACGCACGGGCGCACGAGCATGCGGTCACTGGCCGCTTTCCGATCGCAGCCCTGAGCGACATCACCTCCACGTCGGGGCTGCGGTTCGTGAAGCCGGTGTTGGCGGCTACGCGCGCCGGTGTGACGACTACACAGGGCGACCATTCCATGCGCAGCGACCTGGCTCGCGCGCAGTTCGGAGTGGACGGAACGGGCGTTCGGGTCGGTGTGTTGTCAGATAGTTTCGACTGCGCTCCCGGACCCTTCGCAACGGGTCAGAACTTCACCCGCGCGGGACAGGACGCGGTCAATGGCGACCTGCCGTTGGGTGTTCGCATCCTCGCGGATCTGCACACGGTGCCTGACAGCGAGTGTACTGACGAGGGGCGAGCGATGATGCAGATCGTGCACGACATCGCTCCAGGGGCGTCGCTGTCTTTCAACACGGCATTGACCAGTGAAGAGGATTTCGCCGCGGGCATTGTTGCGTTGGCCAATGACGGTGCCCGGGTGATCGTCGACGATGTTGAGTATTTCGACGAGCCGATGCTCGAGGATGGCGTCGTCGCGGCGGCTGTCGACCAGGTTGCGGCGCGGGGTGTGGCGTATTTTTCGGCGGCCGGAAACGAGGGGCGCCAGTCGTACCAAGCGACGTTCCGATCATCGGGGCACAAGGGACTCTCAGGCGTCCGCCATGACTTCGACCCGGGCCCCGGCGTGACCGAGTTGCAGCACATCACCGCTCCGGCCGGAACGATTTCGCTCCTGTCGGTGCAATGGGATCAGCCCTCGTTCTCCGCAAATGGGGTGCACGGGTCGCAGAGCGATGTCGACGCCATCTTCTATAACACGGACGGCACCGCGGTCGCGCCATGCACGGATAGTCCGGCACAGCTCGTCTGCCAGATACCGGGTATCGCCAACAACATCGGCGGTGATGCGGTCGAGCTGCCGGTTATTGTCAATTTGTCGAACCAGGAGCTGCAGGTACAGCTCGGGATCGAGCTCGTGTCGGGCCCCGCGCCGGGCTTGCTCAAATATGTCTGGTACGACCTCGGGGCCGCGGCGCTGGATGTCGATTCGTTCGACACTGCCGAGGGAACGATCGTCGGGCACGCCAATGCGGCCGGGGCCGAAGCGGTGGGCTCGGCGGCCTGGTATCAGACACAGGCTTGGGGCAGTCCGATGCGGCCGCAGTGCGTCCCGGCGTGCCTGGACAGCTTTTCCTCCGCCGGTGGCACGCCGATTCTGTTCGATCGCAGCGGAAGGCGGCTGGATGCCGCGCAGATGCGTGCGAAACCCGGGATCATCGGGCCCGATGCGGGTAACACCAGCTTTTTCTACTTCAAGCTGGGGTTCAATGTGCCGGGAACCAGCGAAGACGACCTTTATCCTAACTTCTCCGGAACGTCGGCCGCCGCGCCGCACGTTGCCGCGGTCGCGGCCTTGCTGCTCGATAAGCGCGCGCGTGACGTGGCGGCGCATCGGCAGGTCTCTTCACCTCGTACCCTCACGCCGGCCGCGCTGTACAACGTGCTGCATCGGACTGCAAGTGATATGCGGCTCAGGAATCTCGGCGGCCATCTCGGGCCGCAGCCGGTCAATGCCAGTGACGGGTTTGATTATGACGCCGGCTACGGAATGGTTGATGCTGTGGCGGCGCTCAAGAGTATCGCGGCGGAGTGATGTCCGGCGGCCAGACAATGTCCGCCGCATAACGGCGGCAAGAGAAGTCCGGCGCCAACGCCGGCAAGACAATTTATACTCGGGGGCTTATGGCTCACCCTCTCGTTTCCATGATTGTCGCGATGGCGCAGAACGGCGTCATCGGCCGGGATAACACGCTGCCTTGGCGCTTGCCGGAGGATCTGCGGCGCTTCAAGGCAATCACGCTCGGCAAGTCCATTCTCATGGGGCGCAAGACGTTCGAGTCGATCGGTAAGCCCTTGCCGGGGCGCTTGAATTTTGTGCTCACGCGCAATCGCGACTGGCGGGCCGACGGGGTCATTGTCGTGAACTCGGTCGATGAAGCACTGCGGCAAGTGCGTGATACCGACGAGGTTATAGCGATCGGGGGCGCCGAGATCTACCGGCTGTTCATGCCGTTCGCGCGGCGCATTTATCTCACCCAGGTACATGCTGATGTGCCGGGGGACACGATTTTTCCGGACTTCGATCCAACGCAGTGGGTGGATGCGGAATATAGCGAGTATCCGGCGGATGAGAGGAACGCTTACGACGTGACGTTTGTTACGTTGGAGAGGAAGAACGCGCCGTTGTCGCCGCGGAATTGATTTGAAACGCACATCCCTGTGCCTGGATGGGGGACAGGCTCCTAGCTGGAGATACGCTCCAGTCGCTCCCTGACCAATCGCTCCTCCAGCGCCGCGTCTATGTGCCCTGTTGGACGGCGCTTGGAGTCGAGCTCGACGAGGATTTCGGCTTGGATTTCGCCCCTACGTAGCGCTTCGACGTACGGAATCTCGGGGTGGAACATCACCATTGAGTAGCGTGGAATGAAGCGGTCGGGGAAACGCCGTTCCAGGTCCATCGCGATGGCCTTGCGGCGCACGAATCCCGCGTCGAGGACCGTGTCGCGCATCTCCGTGTAGTTTTCCAGCGCCATGGCTGCGATGGCCTCGGCATTGGGGCGCCGCGATGCCGAGAATTCGTTGAATAGGGGTTCCCATCGGGTGTGGCGGTCCAACAGCGAGTCGAGCACCGCGCAGTCTTCAAAGGCTGCGTTCATGCCTTGGCCGTGGAACGGGACGATCGCGTGCGCGGCGTCGCCCAGGAGCAGGACGCTGCCGCCTACATGCCAGGGGGTCAGGTGGACTGTACCGAGCTGGCCCTGAGGGTTGGCCGCGAAATCGCGCGTTAGATCGGGCATCAAGACTTGCGCGTCGGGGAACTCGCGGCGGAAGAAAGCAGACACCGCGTCGGCGGTTTGCAGAGAGGCGAAGCTGTTGGTGCCGGTGCGGGAGAGGAAGAGCGTCGCTGTGAAGCTTCCGTCAGTATTGGGCAGGGCGATCAGCATGAAGCCGCCGCGGGGCCAGATGTGGAGGGAGTTTCCGTCCAGCACGTTGGCCGCTGTTTGGGCGGGGATGGTGAGCTCTTTGTAGTCGTGGTCGAGCCAGTCTTCGCGGGCCGCCATGTGTTGGGTGGCAGTGAGGCTCAGGCGGATGGCGGAGCCGGCGCCGTCGGTGGCGATTGTGGGGGCGAGGGGCGTTTCGTAGTCGGTGGCGCTGCTGGCGGAGCTGTTGTCGCGGAAGCGGAGGACATTTCGCTCGGGGGACGCGCCGAGGCAGGTTTGATTGAAGCGCAGCATCACCGTGTTGTAGCGCGCGGCTTCTTCGATGAGGACGCGGTTTAGAGCGGCGCGGCCTACGGAGTAGATGACTTCGTGTTCGCGCTGGCCGTAGGGCTGCAGGGTTGGCGCGCCTGACGAGTCGTGCACCATGCGGCCGCGCATTGGGATGAGCAGTGGGTGGATGCGATCCATGACGCCCGCGCGCTCCAGGGCGCGGATGCCGCGGGCTGCGAGGGCTAGGTTGATGGAGCGGCCGCCCTCCGCGGTGGTTTCGCGCGGGTCTGGGCGGCGGTCGTAGAGCGTGATTTTGAAGCCGCGGCGGGCGAGGAGGACGGCGAGGAGCCCGCCTGCGAGGCCGGCGCCTACGATATTGAGGGGTTGCTGCCGGATGTGGCTGTTGCTGCTGCTCACTTGATCTCTCGCAGGACGTCGGCCAGGTGCTCGCTGAAGCGGAACACTTCTTCGAACGTGTTATAGAGCGGTACGGGCGCGACGCGGATGACGTTGGGATCGCGCCAATCGCAGACCACTCCACGCTCTCCGAGAAGTTCGAATACGCGCCGGCCTCGAGTCGGCGACCCGGTGATACGGATCGAGATCTGACAGCCGCGGGCGCTGACTTCGCGCGGCGTGATGAATTCGGCGTCGGGTCGCAGGCGCTCGAGGAGGAACTCGAGGAGGCCTGTGAGCTCGACTGACTTGGCGCGCAGTCGCTCGATGCGAGCCTCCTGAAAGAGGGCCAGCGAAGCGATCAACGGCGCGGCGGCCAGAATCGGCGGATTACTGATCTGCCACGCGGCAATGCCGACAGCCGGGCGAAACAGGGGCTCCATCCGGAACCGGGTCGGCTCCTCATGGCCCCACCAGCCCATCAGATGCGGTTGGCCACTGAGATGACGCTCGTGCACGAAGCAGCCACCGATCGCTCCCGGGCCGGCATTGAGATACTTGTAGCTGCACCACACCGCGAAATCCGCGCCGTAGTCGTGCAGAGCAAGCGGGATGTTGCCGATGGAATGCGCCAGGTCGAACCCCACGACACAACCGGCGCGGCGTCCTGCGTGCGCTATTCGCGCGAGGTCGAAAGCCTGGCCCGTGCGGAATTGCACCCCAGGCCATAGCAACAAGGCGATTTCGTCGCCGTGCTGTGCGAGGCAGGCCTCGATGGCGTCCTCCGGGATCGTATCGCTACCCGGAGGTGGCGTGAGCTCGATCAGATGTTGCTCCGGGTCCAAGCCGTGCCACGTCAGTTGAGAAGTCACGGCGTGACGGTCGGAAGAGAACGCCCCTGTTTCAATGAGGATCTTGGTGCGTCGACCGGTCGGGCGGAAGAAGCTCGCGAGCATCAGGTGAATGTTCACCGTCAGCGAGTTCATGGCAATGACTTCCGTATCGCGTGCCCCGGTGAGGTGCACGAGGCCTGCTGTCAGATTCTCGTGGTACGGAATCCAAGGACGGCGCGCGTGCTCGTGACCCAGGACCGCAAGGCGCGACCAATCATCGAGCTCTTCGGTGATGAGTGTGCGTGCCGCCAGGGGCATGAGGCCGAGCGAGTGACCGCACAGGAAAAGTGTTGGTTGCCCGTGGTCGTCGCGTGGCAGCGCGAACCGGTCGCGGAATGAGCGCAGTGGATCGGCGGCGTCGCGGCTGCGGGCGTAATCGAGGGTGGCTTGGTGAGTCATGATCAGGTTGCTAGCAAACGATGGAGCAGGGGTCGGCTCGGTACGGCATCGCCGGCCAGGGCGGGCACCTGAATTTCGATGAGATAGGCGCCATCGGGCGCCGTGTCGGGGATGTAGGCCAGCTCAGTGACGGTTGAGCTGGGGCGCGAGGCTTGGGCCAGCGTGGTGGAGCCCTTGGGCAAGCCGAAGAATATACGGTGGACCGTGAGCCGGCCCTCGTCGTGCGAGCGGTCGATCGAGGGCAGGTCTACTACCAGATGCTCGATGCCGCGCTCGACCAGCCACACCGCCGCCTCGCGGGACAGGTAGGGCGGTGTTTGGTTGGTATAGTCCTGGTATTGTTTGGCCGGAGCATTCGGTAACGTGCGCAACACCAACACCCGGGGCTCGAGGACAGGTGCCGCTTTGTCCCAACTTGCCGCAATCCCCTGGCGGGTGATGAGCCTGTCATCCACCTGGGGCTGCGGGTCGGTGCTTTCGCCACCCGCCCTGGTGGCGTCAACCGGCGCGACGCTGACGAGAAGCGCTGGCAGCAGCCCGAGCGGGGTCACGCGGAAGGCGTCGGCCGACTCCCGTGTCAGGTGTCCAACACACTCGGTATGCGTCCCATTGCAGTGGGGGATCAGTGTCAGTGTCTGGCAGTTGCAGCTTGCCCCCTGGGCCACGGAGCCTGAAAAACCCGGTACCGCGAAGGGCCGCGAGCGCGCCGGCGGGGCGCCGAAGTGTCGCGGCTGTCGCTCGGAAAAATCGAGGTCGATCGCGAGACTGACCGGGTTCGACAGATCGATACGGACTTCGCGGTTACCTATGCTGATCCGCGCGTTCAACCCTTCCGCTCCATGACGGTCCCGCAGTGCGAGCAGGTGCGCAGGTCCTGGTTCGCGTAGAAGCGCTCGAAAATCGGCGGAAACTGGGTCTCGATGTCCTTGAGCTCGAAGAACTCCTCGTACAGGAGATGGCCACAGTTCTCGCAATACCACTGGAAGCCGTCGCGCTCGCCGGGGCGGCGCTGGCGCTCGATGACGAGGCCGACGGTGTTGGCGAACCGCTGCGGTGAATGCGGCACATTCGCCGGAAGCAGGAGCAGCTCACCGGCCCGGATCGGGACGTCCACCGGCTTGCCGTCCTGGATGGTTTTCAAGACCATGTCGCCTTCGAGCTGGTAGAAAAACTCCTGCCCCGGGTCGACGTGGTAGTCCTTGCGGGCGTTCGGGCCGCCCACCACCATGATGACGAAATCGCCGTCGCGAAAGACTCGCTTGTTGCCGACAGGGGGCTTCAGGAGAGGGCGGTTTGCGTCGATCCAGCGCTTGAAATTGAGAGATTGCAGCGGTTCCATACGGTGTTTCCCCCGGGCCATTCGCGTATGTTACGCGCTGGCGAGGGGAACGAAAGTCACGCCTTTCGGGCCCCGGATCAAAAGCGCCAAAGGCGACTTTTGATAATCGAACGAGGGAACGAAAGTCACGCCTTTCGGGCCCCGGATCAAAAGCGCCAGGGGCGACTTTTGATAATCGGATGAGCAGATGGCAGCTTGGGAGAGGGTAATGCTCGAAAAGAGCGTCAAATTCGTGCGCAGCTTGTCTCGGGACGTGGTGTCCGTGGGGCTCTTACTAACCACCCTGTCGCTCGCAGGCTGCAGTCACCTTCCGAGCCTGCACTGGCCATGGCATCACAAGCCCGCACCGCCACCGCCGCAGGTCCACGAGCTGGATGAAGCGAGTGACGCAGGAGCCGCCGCCACGTTCCCGCAGTACTGGATGCGCAATACGCTCATCGTCGATCTGCAAGGCGCGAGCGGTTCTGGAAGTGTTGTCCTCAAGCCGCGCGAGGGAACCGGGTGGCCGGTGCGCATCGCCTTCAAGGTAATGCCCGGTACCATTGGTGAGCTCGAGATCAAAGCGCGGCAGCGTACCGTGTTGCCCGTGACCACCGAGGGCGCGAAACCCGTCGTCCTCGAGTTGTCACCGGGGACCTACTTCTCCAAGACGCCGCAGATCGTCGTGTCCTGGGGACCGAATCCAACGCCCGCTTCGTGACGACTTGCCGCTTAAGGGGCGGCCGCGGTAAGCGAGCATTGGTGAGACGGGCTACTTGGCTCGCTACTCGCCGTCCACCGGTTGGTAGCCCTTGCACGGCACCGCGATCGGTGGGCGCGGAGTGTCCAAGTCAAACGCCGTGAGTGCGCCGCCCCAGACGCAACCTGAGTCGAGTCCGACGACATCGCTGCGCACGAGCAACCCGAGCGCCGACCAGTGACCGAACACGACGCGCGTACCCTTGCTCAGGCGCGTGTCGATATCGAACCAAGGTTGCAGCTTGGATTGCTCACGCGGCGGTTTGCCCTTCATCTTCAGGTCAACTTCGCCTTCTTTCGTACACACGCGCAGGCGTGTCAGAACGTTGATTGCGAAGCGGAGGCGCTGCGCGCCAATGAGCATGTCGCTCCAACGGGTCGGCTCGTCGCCATACATGTTTTCAAACAGCGCCCGTGGATCGGTGCTCAGGGCGGCCTCAACTTCTTGCGCGAGCGCGAGCGCCGTTGCAACACTCCATTGCGGCACGAGACCCGCGTGCACCATCAGGTCGCCGCGCTCGTGATGTGCCAGGGGACGTGACATCAGCCATCCGAGCAGATCGTCGCGATCGCGTGCGCTGAAAATATCGTCGATGGTGTCGGCTTTGCGCCTGCGTTGGCTACCGCAAGCTACCGCCAGCAGGTGCAGGTCATGATTGCCGAGGACGGTCACCGCATTGTCCTGCAGCGCGCGCACAAATCTCAGGACTTCGAGCGATTGCGGACCGCGGTTGACGAGGTCGCCCACGAACCAGACCTGGTCGCGGTCCGACGAGAACTTTAGCTGCGCCAGCAGCTCGCGCAGCTCGGTATAACAACCTTGCACGTCGCCAATGGCGTAGCGAGTCACGTGAGGATTCCAAGCATGGTGAGGCGGAGAGGTTGGGCGGGCGCGCTAACGTCGCCAATGGCGTAACGAGTCACGCGAGGGCCCCGGTGGTCACTGTAGGATTCCGGGCATCGCCAGGCGGAAGGGTTGGATGGGCGCGTCGAAGCGCTGGCCATCGTCATCGACCATCTCGTAGGTGCCTTGCATCGCGCCCACGGGTGTTTCGATTACCGCACCGCTGGTGTAGCGGAAGCCTTGTCCCGGCTTGAGGTGCGGCTGCTCGCCGACGACGCCGTCACCGCGGGCTTCCTGCACCTTGCCGTTAGCGTCGGTGATGATCCAATGGCGTGTCAGCAGGCGCGCCGGCACCGCCCCTTCATTGCGGATGGTGATCGTGTACGAGAAAACGTAACGCCGCTCGTTCGGGTCGGACTGCTCATCGACGTAGCTCGTCTCGACCTCGACCCTGATCTTGTTCACTGGAAGAGACATCTGGCCGGTGAATTTAGCGGCGTTGCGCGCCCGTTGGAACCCGTACCGCGAGAACGTCGCAAGGCGCGGCGTGCAGTACGGTGTCCTCGGTCAGGTTCACGAGTATCGACAGCCCGTGCCGCTCCCGGCTACCCAATACTATGAGGTCCACGTTGTGCTCGCGCGCTACGCGCACGATCTCCGACTTTACATTTCCGGCTTCGACACGGGCGGCGGAGCCCGCGATGCCCAGATCGGTGGCCAATGTCGCAAGGCGCTGCCGGGCGCGTTCGATGAGCTCATCCTCGATCTGCACCGAGGGCATCAGCGTCTCGCCCATCGGCTCGACGGGCACGAATTCCACGACGTGCAGTAACTCGATCTCGGCGCCGAACGTCGTGGCCAGCGCCTGTGCGCGGCGACCAATGACCAGGCTGTCTTCCGTCAGGTCAACCACGACCAGGATGCGACGATACAGCGGCATTGCAGTGGTCCTCACGCGCACAACACTCTTGCTACAGCCTACGCGTTGAGACCGCCGGTGTCACTTATCGAGCCCGTCAGGACCCCTGGGACAGAGTTTTGGCGAGCTCGTTGAATGCTTCGGGCGCGATAGTCTCGGGTCGCGCGCCAGGGTCGAGGCCGGCACTCTCGATCTGCTCCAGGCTGACGAGACCGCGCAGCGCATTACGTAACGTTTTGCGACGGTGGGAAAAAGCAGCCGCCACGATCGCCGCGAAATGCGGGCTGACCGTGAACGCGGGCTGCTGTCTTACAGTGAGGCGTGCGACCGCGGACCACACCCGGGGCGGTGGTCTGAATGCCCCGGGTCCAACGTCGAACAGCCGCTCGACGGTCACCCAGGGCGCCAGCATGATGGTCAGGCGTCCGTAGTCGGCCTGGTCGGGCTGTGCTGCCATGCGATGGATGACCTCCTTCTGCAGCATGATGTGGAGGTCTTCGATCGCCGGGGCATGTTTCAGGAGATGGAACAAAAGGGGTGTCGAGATGTTGTACGGCAGGTTGCCCACGATCCGGAGCTTGCCGCCCCGTGCGGCGGCGAGCCGGGTGAAATCGAACTCGAGCGCGTCGACTTCGTGCAGTGTGAAGCGTGGATAGTCCGCCAGCTCGGTGCGCAACAGGGCGGCCAGGTCGCGATCGATCTCGATCGCATCGAGTGCGCCGCCGCCTGCTTCGAGCAACAGCCGCGTCAGTGCACCGCGGCCCGGTCCGATTTCGACCACGTGATCGGATGGGCGCGGGCCGATCTCGGCCACGATGTTCTCGAGTACCGCTGGGTCGTGGAGGAAGTGCTGGCCAAAGCGCTTGCGACGCGGTGGTTGCCGTGGGGCTGTCGGGGTATTCATCGGCGGATTGCGCCGTTACCGGGCGCTGCCGGCCAGCTCGATCGCCAGGCAGAGGGCGGAGGCCAGGCTGCTCGGATCGGCACGGCCGGTGCCGGCAAGGTCGAGCGCCGTGCCGTGGTCCACCGAGGTTCGCAGGATCGGAAGCCCGAGCGTTATGTTGACTGCCGTATCGAAGCCGGCGTGTTTGATCACCGGCAGGCCCTGGTCGTGATACATGGCCAGTACCGCATCGTAGTCAGCCAGGATGCGAGGTACGAACGCCGTGTCCGCCGGCAGCGGCCCACTAACTCTCAAGCCGCGCGCGGCGAGACGTTGAATGGCCGGGATGATTACACGGATCTCTTCGTCCCCGAGATGGCCGCTCTCTCCCGCGTGCGGGTTGAGGCCACAGACTGCGATACGCGGCTGCTCGATTCCCCACCACCTGACCAGGTCGTGATGGAGGATCGTAACAACCTCGGTGAGCGATTCGGTCGTGATCGCGGCACTGACATCTTTCAGCGGCAGATGGGTGGTTGCGAGCGCCACGCGCATTACCTTCGATGCCAACATCATGACGGGTAGAGGGGCGTGCGTACGCGCCGCCAGGTATTCGGTGTGGCCGGTAAATGGGACGCCGGCGTCGTTGATGACACCCTTGTGAACGGGGGCTGTAACGATTGCGGCGAATTCGCCGGCCATTGCGCCGTCGGTGGCCCGATCCAGGAGATCGAGGACATAGCGGGCATTGGCGGTGTCAAGCCGCCCCGCCTCACTCGGAGCCGCGAGAGGATGGTGTTCTACAGTCAGTGTGTTCGGCTCGTGGCGTCGGCTGGTGCCGCCGTAAGCACGCAGCTCGATGTTCAACCCCAGGCGGCGCGCACGTTCTGCGAGCAGGTCACGATCGGCGAGACACACCAACTCGCAGGCGAGCTCGCGACGCGCCAGCGCGAGGCACAACTCCGGCCCGACGCCGGCAGGCTCGCCTGAGGTCAGCGCGACGCGAGGGGAGCCGGTACTCAGAGTTTGGTTTCCACGTACGCGTCGTCGCGCAGGCGGCGCAGCCACAGCTCGGTCTCTTCATCCGCCTTGCTGGCGCGAATGGCTTCGATGGCCTGACGACGCTTGATCTCGTCGGTGTTGTCGAACTCGCGGCGGCCCAGAACCTGGGCGATGTGCCAGCCGTACTGGGTGTGGAACGGCTCGCTGATCTCGCCCTCCTTGAGGTTGGCGATCGCCGCCTCGAACTCGGGAACGAAGGTGCCGGGGCCGGTCCAGCCGAGGTCGCCGCCCTGGGCCCCCGAGCCGGGGTCCTGGGAATTCACCTGCGCGAGGCCGGCGAAATCCTCGCCCTTGAGGATGCGGTCGCGCAGCGTGGTCAGCTTCTGTTTGACCGTCGCATCGTCGGCCAGCTCGGTGGTCTTCATGAGGATGTGACGGACGTGGACCTGGCTCTCCATGGTCTTCTTGCCGCCGCCGCGAACCTCGTTCAGCCGGATGATGTGGAAGCCCGTGGGCGTGCGCAGGGGCTCACCGACCTCACCGGGCTTGAGCTTGGCGATCGTGTCGGTCAGGAACGTGGGGAGCTCGCCGCCCTTGCGCCAGCCGAGCGACCCGCCTTCCAGGGCCGTCTGGCTCTTGGAGTAGGCCAGCGCCAGCTTGGCAAAGTCCTCGCCGCCCTTGGCGCGTGTATACACGTCCTCGGCCTGCTTGGTGGCCGCGTCGAGCTGCGCCGGGGTCGCTTCCTGGGGGACCGCGATCAGGATGTGCGACACGTTGTATTCCTCGTCGGCTGCCGGCAACTTCGATTCCTTCTCCATGTACTGGTCGATCTCGCGCGGGGTGATCGCGATGCGTTGCAGGACGTCACGCTGGCGAAGCAGGCCCAGGGTGAGCTCTTTGCGCATGTCCTCGCGGTAGGCGGCGTAGTCGATCCCCTGCTGCTGCAGGGCTTCGGGGAGCTGCGACAGCGGGAGGTTGTTACGCTGGGCCACTTCGCTCAGGGCCGAGTTCAGCGTCTCGTCGGGGACTTTGAGACCGGCCTTGGTGGCGCGCTGGGCCTGGATCTCCTGCAGAATCAGGCGCTCCAGCACCTGCTGGCGCAGGACGTTCTGCGGGGGCAGCTCGAGCTTCTGCTGCTTCAGGCGCTCGGTGACGATGGCCATCTGGTCATCGAGCTCGCTGGCGAGCACCACACCGTCGTTGACCACCGCGGCGACCCGGTCCAGCAGCTCTCCCTTCGTTGCCAGCTCGCGCGTCTGCGCGGAAGCACCGGTCTGAACGAGGAGGGCGGCACATCCGCAGGCGATGGCGGCGAGCAGCCGGCGAGATAGCAGGGAGCGGGGGGACAATGGGGACAGCAACCAGCGCATGGCTTTCCTTCGTCTTTGAAAGGCTCTCAAGGGCCCTTGAATAGTTTTTGCGAGTTCGCTTCCGCAGGCGTATAGCCGCGGATCTCGTCGACCAGGAAGGTATCGGACGCAGATCCGACACTTGCAAGGCCTGTGAGTTCCAGTTGCAGCCAGGCCGCGGTGTCCTGCGGGCCGGCCTCAAGGCCGGCCTGGGGGCCCGTCGGCGTCATGGGGCCCGTCGGCGTCGGCGGGCGCCTGCTCACGTAGCGGCGCGCTCCAAAGCGAATCCGCCAGCAGCACGAACCGTACTCGAAGCCGGCGAAACTCTCCAGCGGCTGCTTGTCCTGCAGGGAGTAGACCTCCCGGGCAAAGACATTCCAGCGGCCGGCGATGGGCCACGCGCCGGAAACCTCGACCTGCTCGAACCCGCAGATGCCGGCCTGCGAATACTGGGCTGCGAGCAACTGGGCGTTTCCCGTCGCCGTGGTGTCGATGATATTGCACTGGCTCGCGGGGTGGATGCTGCCGCGCGCGAACCGATAGGCGAGGTTCACGACCTTGTCGGCGTCCGGCTTGTACTGGATGTTGATATCGGCGCGCTCGAACTGCGAGGCCTGCGGATTCCATTGCAGACTCAGGTTGGAATTCCAGTCCTTGAACGCGTTGATGGCGAGCTGGGTGACGAAGTCGGAGCGCGCACCGCTTTGCGGCGTCTCGAAAGGCAGCGTGACCTTCGGAGTCTCGAAGTAGTAGATCTGTCCGACGGTGACTGCGACGAACTGCCGGCCGTTGTGGCCGTCGAGCAGGCGGCTGGTCAGGCCCATGGCGACCTGGTCGGCGTCGCTCACCCGGTCGCCGCCAACATAACGATTGGTACGGTACAGCTCGACGGGCACCAGGTCCGGCAGCGCCGTGTCGAATACCGGGATGTCGTCCTGGTTCCGGTAGGGCGCGTACAGATACAACATGCGCGGCTCGAGTGTCAGCTTGCGGTTGGCCGCGGAGCCCAGGTCCCGCTCGAACTGCAGTCCGGCATCGACACTGGCGATCGGCAGCGCGCGCGCGGGCGACGTCTTTTCCCCGAGTATCGTGTTGTTCAACTCGTACTGGGTCGCGCTATAGGACACCGCCGGACGAAAGAAATAACCCGGAGCCGTGAGATTCAGTGACATCGTGGGGACAACGTCCATGCGCCAGCCGGTCACGCACGGGGAGATCACTTGCTGACGTCCCGGCGCACTGGGGATCGCGCTCGCGCAATTGCCGATGATGTTGGCTACGTCGCGATCGAAGTGCACCACTTCGGAATCGAAGCCGTAACGGAACAGGCTGTCCGGTCCCCAGCCGAAGTCGCCGCTGGCCGTGATGCTCGGGACGCGTGCGTAGGGGCGGTAGATCTCGGGCAGAGTGTTGTCGATCGTCTCGTAGTGCTGGGCTTCGGCGTCGATGCGCCAATGTTCGTCGCGGTAGGCGAGGGTCGCGCGGCGCTCGACGAAGGCCGTGCTCGTGCCTTCAGGACCCTGGGAGAAGTCCTGGAAGTACTGTGGGTCGCTGACATTCTCCGCGTCGACGACGAAGCGCAGGTTGTCGGCGAGATCCGCGGAGTTGCGCAGCCTGACATCGCTGCGGGAGCCGCCGAACACCGTGTCATCCGGCAGGTAGTGGAAGGACAGCTCCCCCTTGGAGCTCGGCTCGAGATAGCGGAAGTCGCCGCCGAGGTCGATGCCGCGCCGGCTGTAGTAGAACGGCTCGGCCGTGAAGTCCATGTTGGGCGCGATGTTCCAGTAGTACGGCACTGAAAGCATGACGCCGCCGCGGGACGAGGTACCGAGCGTCGGGAAGAGAAAGCCGCTCTTGCGCTCATCGCCGAGCGGGAATGAGACGTACGGCAGGTAGAGGATCGGCACGCCCATGAAATCGATCTTCGTGTCGCGTGCTTCGCCGACTTTCGCGCGCGTGTCGAGCGTGATGTCCTTCGCCTTGAGGTTCCACGACTCGTCATTCGCGGGGCACGTCGTGAAGGTCACGTTCTTCAGGTCGAGGATGCCCTCGGGCGTGAGGTTCATCGTCTGCGCGGCGCCGCGTGCCGAACGCTGCAGCAATTGGAACTGGGCGTCCTTGAAGTCCGCTCCACCCTCCGGCGAGTAGTCGCCCCCAGAGCCCAGGATGTGCACGAGGGGGTCCGTGTAATCGATGCCCCCCTGGCCCCGGATGTTTCTCTTGTTCTGGATCTCCACCTGGTCGGCCTTCATCTCGCGCTCGCCTTGGCGGATGACGACGTGCCCGGTGAAGATGGCCGTGTCGTTCTTCTTGTCGTAGTCGCTATGGTCGGCGTCCACGCTTATCGCGCCGCCTGCGCCGACGCCTTTCGGCTTTTGCGTGGCGGCCGGCGCTTGCTGCGGGAGCAGTGAAGGCACCGTCGGCGAGGGACAGCTCGGGTCGGCAGCATGTGCCAACGGGGTGAGTGCGCCAAACGACAGTATGGCGAGTGTGATGGGTGTCAGACGCTGCATGAAGGGCGGCATTATAATGGCGCGCCCTCGTGTCGAGGGTGCTAAAAACTCGACGCCGCCGCATGCCTGAAACCGACGCGCGACTCGCGCTTATTCACGAATGGTTGTCGCGCGATCTGGGATTGCGACCCGAGCGCGTCGAGCCGGCATCGGCTGATGCCAGTTTCCGGCGCTATTTCCGCGCATTTAACAGTGGAAAGACGCTGGTTGTGATGGACGCGCCTCCCGGGAAGGAGGACGTTCGGCCCTATCTGAAGGTGACCCGGCTCCTCGAATCGCTGGGTGCGCACGTTCCGCACGTGCATGAGGCCGATGTCGAGCGCGGCCTTTTGCTGCTCGAGGACCTCGGGGGCACTCATTATCTGTCGCGGCTCAATGCCGGGGACGATCCGGAGCGCCTTTATGGAGACGCGCTGCGGGTTCTCGCCGATATTCAGGCGCGTGGGGGTGAGGCTGCGTCAGAGCTGGCTCCGTATGACCGTGAGCCGCTGGCGCGCGAAATGGCGCTCATGCCGGAGTGGTTTTTGGGGCGGCACCTGGCGCTGGAATTGTCTTCGTCAGAGACGGCGATGATTTCCACGGCGGTTGAATTTCTCATCCGGGAGGCGCTTGCGCAGCCCGCGGTGTTTGTTCATCGCGATTACCACTCGCGCAATCTGATGGTGGTAGGTGATCGCAATCCCGGGATCCTGGACTTCCAGGACGCGTTGCGGGGGCCTATTGGTTACGATTTGGCATCGGTCCTCAAAGATTGTTACATCGCCTGGCCGCGGGAGCAGGTCGTGGGTTGGGTGGCCGAGTATCGCGCGATGCTGCGGTCAGCTTACGGCGCCACCGGCGTTCGGCTGAGTGGCGCCGATGATGTCGAGTTTCTGCGCTGGTTCGATCTGATCGGGGTGCAGCGGCATATCAAGGTGTTAGGGATTTTTGCGCGACTGTGGTACCGGGATGGCAAGGCTGGGTACTTGAATGACTTGCCGTTGACGTTGGAGTACGTGCGGGATACCTGCGGGCGGTACCCTGAGTTGGCTGGGCTTGCGCGGTTTTTGGAGGCGCGGGTGGTGCCGGAGTTGCCTCGCGCGAATGCGCGGGTGGCTGCAGCTGCGGCCGCTGGCGCGCGGGCGGCGAAGTGATGCGCGGCGCGCTGCGCGGCCGCTGGGACACTGCGGCTGGCGACAGGATTCGCGCGCTTAGCGGTCGTTGGGCTGCCGCGGGTGACGAGGTGATACGCGCGCTTGTCGGCCGCGGACGCTCGGGGGTCGCGGCTTGAAGGCTATGGTGCTAGCTGCCGGGCGTGGCGAGCGTATGCGGCCTATCACGGACACGTTGCCTAAGCCGTTGGTCCCTGTCGCGGGGAAGCCGTTGATCGGGTATCACCTCTCGCGGCTGGCTCGGGCTGGGATCAAGGAGGTTGTAATCAACTTGTCCTGGCTCGGCGATCGGATCAGTGCTGCGTTGGGGGATGGTCGGGATTACGGCTTGTCCATTACCTACAGCGAAGAAGGGCCGGAGCCACTCGAGACCGGCGGTGGCATTTTCAAGGCGTTGCCCTTGTTGGGGTTGGGGCCTTTTCTCGTCGTCAACGGTGACACGTGGAGTGACATTGAGTACGGGCACCTCGCGTTGGCGGACGGTGCGACCGGGCACCTCGTTCTCGTGCCTAACCCGACGCATAACACGCGTGGTGACTTCGGGATCGAAGGTGACTACGTGGTTGATCGTGATGCTGATCGGTTTACCTACTCTGGCGTTGGGGTGTACCGGCCGGAGTTCTTTGCCGGGTGTTCACCCGGCAAGTTTCCAATGTTGCCGCTCTTGAAGCGCGCTATCGCCGCGCGCCAACTTCGTGGCGAGGTGCACCGTGGCGAATGGACGGATGTTGGTACGCCCCAACGTCTCGCGACGTTGGACGCCGAAGTTCGCGCGCGCGCGGTTCCCGCGGGCCGTTAGCCGCGCGATCGGCCGATCTGCATGAGCCGGCGTGTGGGCGAGTGCGGCGCCTTAGCGGGCCGCAGCGCACGCTATCAGCGATCGTTGAGAACGGCGCGCGCAGTCGGCCGGCGCCGTGCCGCATAAGCCGGATTCATTGAGAAGCACTGTCCGGGTCCCCAGATTCGGAGCTACGGCTCTTTCCCCGTACAATGCCCATCATGTCGAACCTAAAAGATATCCCCGTCGTCCAGGAAGCGGCACGGGCGCGAAGTGGCGAGAAATACCTTACACCACAAGGGTTTACGGCGATCCGCGACGGCATCAAGGCGCAGGGAGGCAGCGCCGTCAGGACTCCTCTTTCCGGAAAGCCGGCGTGGCTGCGCGCCAAGGCGCCTGCGGGCGCCGGATTCCAAGGCGTCAAGGCCATCGTCAAGGAGCACCGGCTCGCGACGGTGTGCGAGGAGGCCAAGTGCCCGAACATCGGCGAGTGCTGGAATGCCGGTACAGCCACCATCATGCTCATGGGCGCGGTGTGCACGCGCGCGTGCCGCTTCTGTTCCGTCGATACGGGTAATCCACGCGGGTGGCTGGACGCCGAGGAGCCCGAGAACGCAGCGAATACTGTTGCGCTCATGAAGCTCAAGTACGTTGTCCTAACCTCAGTCAATCGCGATGACCTGGCCGATGGCGGTGCTGCGCATTACGCCGCATGCATCCGCGCGATCAAGGCGCGCAATCCGCAGACGGCTGTTGAGGCGCTGACTCCTGACTTTCAGGGCGTGCTCAAGGACGTTGAGGTGGTCGTTGATTCGGGGCTCGAGGTGTTTGCGCAGAACATCGAGACGGTGCGGCGACTGACTCATCCGGTGCGCGATCCTCGCGCGGGGTATGAGCAGACGATGCGGGTGCTCGAGCATGCCAAGCGTCACCGGCCGAGCGTGTTGACGAAGAGCAGTCTCATGCTCGGGCTCGGGGAAACGACCCAGGAGGTCGAGGAGACGCTCGATGATCTGCGCGCGGCGGGTGTTGATATTGTGACGCTCGGGCAGTATCTGCGGCCGACGGCCAATCATCTGCCGATCGAGCGGTTCGTGACGCCACCGGAGTTTGATGAGTTGCGGGAGAAGGCCTTGGCGAAGGGCTTCCTGGAGTGTGTGTCCGGGCCGCTGGTGCGCTCGAGTTATCGGGCGGAGCAGGCGCTCAACCGGAACAACGCGGGGCTGGATAATCGCAGCCTGGCGAAGTGAGTGACGCGGGCGTCAATGTGGCCGAGCGGCCGCTTGGAGCGGCCGGGGGCGACGTTCGTGCGCATGATGCTGGCGCGGCCGCGTGCGTGAATGGCCTCGGTGCGGATGGCGCTGGTGTCGGCGGTGGCGCGAGTCCGGGATCGCGTAAGAAGGTCCGGGACGTTCCTGCGCCCGTGATTCGGCGCTTGGGGCTTGTTGAGTACGAGCCTACGTGGCGCGCGATGCAGCGCTTCACCGATGAGCGCGATGCGACTACGCCGGATGAAATATGGTTTCTCGAGCATCCACCGGTCTTTACCCTGGGTATGAATGCTAGCCCGGCCCACGTGTTGGCGCCGGGGGATATTCCTGTTGTGCAGATCGATCGTGGTGGGCAGGTGACCTATCACGGGCCGGGGCAGCTCGTGGTGTACCCGCTGATTGATCTGCGGCGGTCGGGTTTGGGTATTCGCGATCTCGTGACGGCGCTCGAGCGGAGTGTCATCGGGTTGATGGCGGACTATGGCGTTGTCGCGGAGGCTCGGCGGGACGCGCCCGGCGTGTATGTCGAGGGGCGGAAACTGGCGAGCGTTGGGATCCGCGTGCGACGGGGCGCGAGTTATCACGGGGTGGCCATGAACGTGAGTCTCGACCTCGAGCCGTTCGGGCGCATCAATCCTTGTGGATATCAAGGCTTGCAGATGACGCGGCTGGCGGACCTGGGCGGCCCTGGCACTGTCGATGCGGCTGCGGAGGCACTCGAGCCGCATTTGATGCGGGCGCTGGGTTTTACCTGAGCGCTCCAGACCTGCCCTGCGCGGCGGCCACGCTGACGGTTTGGTCTTACGATCATTCGAGTCTAAGCGCATAACCCTTCTATAACCGGCCACCCGCTACAATTCTCGAGATTTCCACCGGAGTAAGAATTGATGCGATCGAAGAGCTGGCTGCCGCGGGCAGCGAGGGGGTTGGGGCTGGCGGTGCTCGGCGCGATGTTCGCCGCAACGTTGTTGGTACCGTCGCTGGCGAGCGCGGCTGGGGTCACGCTCCTGAACGTCTCGTACGATCCGACACGCGAGTTGTACGTGGATTACAACGCCGCGTTCGCGAAGTATTGGAAAGCGAAGACCGGGCAGGACGTCAAAGTCAACCAATCGCATGGTGGCTCGGGTAAGCAGGCACGGTCGGTCATCGATGGGTTGCAAGGCGATATCGTGACGCTTGCGTTGGCTGCTGACATCGATGCGGTCGCCGCGCAGGGGAAGTTGCTGCCGATCAACTGGCAGAGCCGCTATCCGGATAACAGCTCACCCTACACCTCCACGATCGTATTCCTGGTACGCAAAGGTAATCCCAAGGGGATCAAGGACTGGAGCGACCTGGTCAAGCCGGGCGTGCAGGTGATTACGCCGAACCCGAAGACCTCCGGTGGGGCGCGTTGGAATTACCTGGCCGCGTGGGGCTGGGCGTTGAAGCAGCCGGGCGGAAGTGACGCGACGGCGAAAGAGTTCGTGCGCAAGTTGTACAAGAATGTGCCGGTGTTGGATACGGGCGCGCGTGGGGCTACGACCACGTTTGTGCAGCGTGGGCTCGGAGACGTATTGATCGCTTGGGAGAACGAGGCGCTGCTGGCTATCAAAGAGTTGGGTGCCGACAAGTTGCAGTTGGTCGTGCCGACCGTCAGTGTGCTGGCGGAGCCGCCGGTGGCGGTCGTCGACAAGGTCGTGTTGCGCCGGGGGACGCGAGAGGTTGCGACGGCGTATTTGCAGTATCTGTATAGCAAGGAAGGGCAGGAGATTGTCGCGCGCAATTACTATCGGCCGCGCGACCCGGACGTCGCGGCGAAGTATGCCGACCGGTATCCAAAGCTGAACCTGGTGACCATCGCTGATTTTGGTGGGTGGGCGAAGGCGCAGAAGGCGCACTTCAGCGAGGGTGGGGTGTTCGATCAGATTTACGCGCCCTGAGCCGCGGCCGGAGCGCGCGACCTATTGGCAGCGCGTTAGCTTGCTGTCGGGAACTGGCCGCGGGTCGGCGAGCGCGTGCGTGCCGGCGCCACTGGTGGGGTCTGACGCCGACCGTGGTCTTCAACCCCAGCCGCGAGTCAGTAGCTGACTTTGAAAGTCGGCGAGTCTTCAGGTCGGGTCTTCCGCCGGGCGTACACCAAGTCGTCGCGATGCTCGCATGACCGAGCCACTCCTGGACCTTGGCGATGTCCGCGCCATTGTGGAGGGCATTGGTCGCGGCCGTCGCGCGGGCTACGTGCGGACTGCAGTCACGGAAGTTCGGATTTCTTGAAACCTTGTAACTTGCTAGACGAGGGCGAGGGCTGCGTCACGTACAGTCGCGAGGAGCGGACTACTCGAGGGCGGTCCGACCCCGCGGCTGTACTGGCAGCAACGAGAACCAGTGAGGCCAGTGTTTGTTTGATGGGCATGGTCATCTCGCTCCGCAGCTCAGACACACTTCGTGTTGTCGCTCTTTGAACGCCCGGATCGTCTATGCCCTGCCCCGGCGCTGCGGCCCGTGTTTTCACCGCGACGGTGCCGCGCAATCCCATCTGCACCAATTCCGTTCCGAGCTGCGGGCACGGGGCTACCTCCCACCCTCTGCATGACTCTCCCTACACGTGCGGCAGTCCCCTTCGGGACCGGCAACACGAGACCCTGATCAACTTCGTTTGTATTCGAACCAGCCTCTCGGCCGGTGATATTCGTTGGTGTGAGCGGCGGTTGCCGAGTCTGGACTCCCTTCCAAATCATTTGTGAGGACCGTCGCCGTGATCAATCAGCAGTGTGCGACGGAGAATGTACACAATGCTGGGGGCAGCTTATCCTGAATTTGCAAATTGTTGTAAAGATGTTGCTCCCAAAAATACAGAATTCGTTGCGTAGATCGCATTAAGTTACTTCCGACAGGATGCCCCCAAATAAAACCGCAACGGACGCAGCGGCGCTTTCGCGCACGGATTCACACTCCTCGAGCTTCTGGGCCAGCACCGATGAAGCCACACTCCAGGAATTCCTCACGGGGGCGCGATCCTGCATTTCAAGGACGCCAGCTGGTCGAACCGCCAGGTAAGCGGCGGGCGACGACGTAAGTTCAATGCGGTGATTTTGGCGACTCACTCCTACCGCCACATGCCTCCTCAGATTGCTGTGCCGTTTTGACGTTGGACTTGAGAGACCGCTCCCGGACACTCTGCCCGAGGTCCAAGTAGATTATTCCCCAAGGATTTTCGGGAGCTGAAAATGGACCATCGATATGCGCCTCCCCGAGCCCGGGTGCACGATACTGGGTCCGCTGCGGACGTACTTGGCCAGCCTGGCAACTCGGCGAGCATCTCGACTCGCGCCCGACTTCATGTTTGGTTGGCTTCGGCAATGGCACTTGGTTATGCGGCCTATGCGTTGTACTGGATCGTAACGCGGCACACGGGGTGGGTTTGGCTGATCTTTGTCACTGCATTTGCCCTGGCGGGCTGGCTGCTCCTGAGTCGCAGTCGGTGGGCGCAGCATTTGATGTGGCTTTCCGCCTCGCTCTATGTGGGAGCTTGGCTGTATTCGGTGATGCTAGCCATAGCTAACACCTGGAACACTGACTCGCTGCTGGTTGACGTCTTGATGCTGGTACCGGGCTTTGTCCTTGTCGTTTGTCCCTCCGCTTATTGCGTGTATGTGGCACGCACTTACACTGGCCGCAGCAGGAACTCGACTACCTGAGCCCACGGGAATGCCAGTACCTGTCACAACCTCTTGCGTGCTACAGCTCAGTCAAGCACCGCTTTACGGACACATCCCTCAGGCCACGTCTCATGCGCAGTCGGTGATCGACCTGGCCATCACGCTCATGGCCCGCCAGCAGAGGTTTGTTCTCGATCCCGAATCCTCTGAATTGACTACGAAGCAAGCGGCTGAACTGCTCGGCGTCTCACGTCCGTTTCTGATCGGTATTCTGGAATCAGGCGCGATCCCGCACCGAAAGATCGGGCGGCATCGGCGCGTGCGCATGAAAGACGTATTGGCCTATAAGAAAACCATGCAGGTAAACCGTCGAGCCGCGCTGGACGAACTCGTTAAGGCGAGCGAAGACGCGGGCGGATACGACCTTTAGATGGTTCCGTTCATCGCTTCACGGCCGTGTTGGACGCATGCACGATGTTTCCCATGCTCGTGCGCGATGTCCTCCTGACACTGGCGGCCCACGAATTCTTTAGCCCGAAGTGGTCTTCGCGCATCCGCGATTGCACGTACCGGACCCAAAACCCATGCGGGATGCTTTGATCGCAGCGACTGCCCTGGTCCACGGCATGACCGTCGTCACACGCAATGTGCGGGATTTCGAGCCGATGGGTGTTGAGATCCTCAACCCTTGGGAGTGGACGCGAGCGCCGTGGCTCACATCGAATTGTCCAGATGAGCCAGGTCTGGCACAGCGTATGAAGGAGCGAGCTGTCAGAGCCTCGGCGGCAGCGGATACGGATTTGGATTTCGCCGCGGGCGCATCAGTCGATAGGCGGCCGGAATCACCAACGACAGCAGCGGCGCGCTGAGCATCCCCCCGACCATAGGAGCGGCGATGCAGCAGCGGCGTCAGATTGTGGGCGCTGGGGGTATGCTGAGAGATGGCGGGATGGGGGACGTCCGCTCTCGAGGGGGTGTGTGCACGAGACTGTGCGAGGCACTTTCTGGCGCGCGCCGGGCGACGGCTGGGACAAGCTTTACGGCGGGAGCTGCGAGATGGTGGGCGAGGCGCTCGGCGTGGACGCGGAGCTCTTGCGCGGCGGTGCATTCCCAGTGGTCCGCGCGCAGCATGGGGCCGATGTAATAAAGGTTTGAGGCGACTCGATTGTGCGAGTCGATCAGCGCGCCGTGAGTGCTGGTGCGTAGGCCGAGGCCCAGCGTGTCGGAGGTCGCCAGACCTTGCGTTAGCAGGGACCTCAGCAGTGGGTCGTGCGAGCGGGCGGGGTTGTAGTCCGCGCCCGTGCAGTTGATGACGCGGTCTACCAGGAGTGTTGCGACCTCGTCTGTGCCGCGTGGGCGGTAAGTTACGCGCACCTTTTCGCCGATGAGCTCGAAGTTGAGGATGCGGCCTGCGTGGACGTGGAATTTATCCGCGCGCCGGAGTTCATGGAGCTTCGTGAGAGTCTCTTGCGGAAGGCGGTGGCGGTGCACTTCCCAGTAAGGGCGCGCGTGGCGCAGGAAGCGCTTGCGTTCGCGAGTTGAGAGGCGCTGCCAGATTGCGGGCGCGAAGTTGCGGACGCAGGTAATGGCTTCGCGCCAGTCGCCGCCGCGCTGTTGGACGTCGTCAGTAAGCTCGCGGACGGCGCGCATTAAGCGCCGAGCCGACAGTGATGCCGCGCGCAAGAGCGCGCTGCCGTCGTCGCAGCCGGCGTGGCGAAATGCCGTTTGCGAGGGCGGGACCAACCCGCGACGAGAGATCGCGTGGAAGGTCACCGCGCTCGACGATGCCGATCGGCCGGCAAGTGCCCCGCTCTGACCGTCGTGCCGCGCGGCCTCAAGATGGGCAGACCCGATATGTGTGGCGCAGTGCGCGGGGTCGCGACGTGCCGCGTCGGCGTGTGCTGGCTGGGCATACGCCCGGAGAACAAGACCGCCGTGCGCGTCGTCGAGATGGGTGGTCGCGCGATGCGCGGCGGCGCCGGCGTGTGCTGCGTCGTGATGCGCGCAGGGAGCAAGTTCGCTGTGCGCGGTCTCGCCATGCGTGGTGTTGACCTGCGCGATGTCGCGCGGTGAGAGCGTGGCGTGAGTGGGGTCGCGACGTGCGGGCTCGGCGTGTGTAGCGTCGCCATGCGCGCGGGGCGCGAATTCGCTCTGCGCGGCGTCGAGTAATGAACGCGCGCGTGTGGGTTCGAGTTGGCTGAGCGCTCGGTGTGTCGGCGCGGTGGAAGCGGTGTCGCTGCCGGCGAGCACTGTGTCGGCCATGGAGAGGCCGGTGCCGAGGATCAGGGCCGTCTCGTTAGAACGGAACTGAGGGGGCGTGCGCCAGGGGTCGGCTACGTAACAAGGAGAGCCGAGTAGGGGGGCGATGCCGGGGATGTGGGCGGGGGGCGGATTGCCCAGCGCGAGCACCACGTCGTCGGCGACGAAGCTGCTGCCGTCGTGGAGCTCAACCCGGAAAGGCGTGGAGCTGCCGAGGCGTTGGATGGAGCAAACGTCACCGTGAATCCGGTGGAGGTGCACGTGTGACGGGGAAGCCAACTCGGCCTCGTGGAGTGAGGCCTGCAGGTACGCGCCGTAGAGAGGGCGAGGCAGGAAATCATCCGCGGTGGCAGTGGGAAGGCTGCGCTGCGCGAACTCGAGAAACTCGAGGGGATCGCTCGAGTTGAGTGACATCCGGCCGGCGGGGACATTCAACAAGTAGGGGTAGGCCTTGTCGGCGTACGCGGTGCCGCGAGCCATCTGCTCCGCGCGCTCGACGAGCACGATTCGAACGGGCTTCCAGTAGGAAAGCCGAAGTAAGTTGATGGCAACCGCGGTGCCGCTGAAGCCGGCGCCGACGATCACGATAGTTCGCGGTAAACGGGTCACTGGCGAGCTTCCGAGACTGCGGTGAAGGGCAGCCTAGCGGAAGGTTGATATCAAGCCAGTAGCGATGCGGTTACAAACGAGGGGAATTTTTGTTACCGCTGTTGTAGGACTAAGGCGCGACCTGAGGGCGCGAGCCCCGGAGGCCTAGGGACGGCGGCGTAAGCTAGGGCGCGACAGGCGCGTAAGCGGCTGCCGGGCCGGGCCTTTTTCAGTCTACGACGAGCTTATAGCCGGCGCCGGACGCCGTCTGCAGAAGCTGCGGCGTAGCCGGATCGGTCTCGATCTTCTGCCGCAGGCGATGCACCAACTGCTTCAACAACTGCCGGTCACCGGAGTTGCGGTGACCCCAAACCTGGATGAGGAGCCGGTCCGAGCTGACCGTATGTCCGGCATTAGCGAGCAGCATCTGCAGGAGCCGCAGTTCGAGCTTCGTCAGGCGCACAGGGTCCAACTGCCCGATCTGCACCGTGTGCTCTTCGATATCGAGAGTGACGCGGCCCGACGCGAGAGGCGCGGTGTTCTCCATACCTGCCCGTCGCAGTAGCGCTTTGATACGCGCGAGCAACGTCCGCGGGCTGAAGGGTTTCGTCAGGTAGTCGTCGGCACCGAGCTCCAGCGCACGAACCAGGTCCTCCTCCTCGCCGCGAACCGTCAACATGATCACGGGCACGCGCGAGCGCTTGCGGATGTTTTCGCACACCTGGAAGCCGCTCATCCCGGGCATGTTGATATCGAGCACGACCAGGTCCGGAGACTCGTTCTCGAAAGTCTGCACCGCGCTCGGACCATCGCCCGCCTTCAGGACGAGGTAGCCCGCCTGGGTGAGCGTGAATCCGATGAGCTCGCGCAGATCGCGATCGTCATCCGCGATCAGCATCTTCATGCGGTCACCTCAATTGGCAAAGTAATGGTGAATCTGGTGCGGCCGTGCTCCGTGCGGACCAAGGCGATGGTGCCGGCGTGACGGTCGATGATCGACTTCACGATCCACAGCCCCAGGCCGAGGCCACCCGGTTCCGGCTCTTCGCCCGAGCCGCGTTGGAAGCGTGCAAAGATGGCATCGCTCTCGCCGGCCGCGGGCCCCGGGCCCTCATCCTCCACCCACGTCAGCATGTGTTCGTCGCTGACTTCGGCGCCGATACGCACAATACTGCCTTCGGGAGCAAATTTGTTGGCATTCGCCAGAAGGTTGACGAACACCTGCGTCAGACGCGGCATATCGCCGTCGATGAAGGGTAGTCCTTCGGGCAGCGTCACTTCCAGTGTCTGTCGTCGGAGTGTCAACAGCGACCCGATCAGGGCCTGCGCATCCTCCACGACCTCCGCGAGGTCGACACTCTGGTGGCGGATGTTGAGCTGCCCCGATTCGATGCGGACGCTTTCGAGCAGGTTGTCGATCAGACGCGTCAATCGTAAGGCCCCTCGCTCCAGCGACATCACGAGCTCTTTCTGCTGTGCCGGCTCGAGGGTCTCCATGCCCTCCAACAGCAGCTCAATGGAAGCGAGCTGCGCCGCCAACGGTGTACGGAACTCATGAGAGATATTCGCTAGCACGGAGTCGCGCGCACGTCGCACGGCTTCGAGTTCGGTCTCGTCACGGATGACCTGCACCTGCAATCCATCGACGACGCCTGAGCTGGCGATGACTGTCGTTCGGGGTTCCGCGGACCCCGCCACCTGCAAGTGCTCGACGGCCTTGGCACTGCCATCGGTGCGCGCCTGCAGAATCGGGCAGCGGAAGTCGCAAGGACGCTGGCCTTCCTCACTGCACGGCTTCAAAACATCGCCGCAGAAGCGACCTACAGCCTGCTCCGGCGTGACACCCAGGAGGCGCGCGGCCTGCGGATTGAGGTATCGGATGGTGCGGTCCTTATCGACCGCGTACACGCCCTCGACGATGCCTCCGAGTACCGCTTGCGCCTCGGCTTCCCGACGTCGCAGAGTCCCCGTCAGATCAACGAGGTTGCGGCGCATGTCCTCCATCGTACGCGCCAGTAAGCCGACTTCCGCGGCCCCACCGGGAGGAATGGACGTCGAAAAGTCGCCTTGCCCGAGACGACCCGCTGCGTCGGTAAGGGCTTTGATGGGTCCTGCAATCAACTCGCTGAGAATGACGCCGGCGAACACCGCCAATACCGCGAGAATCAGCGCGGTGACCAACAGCTTGTGTGTCAGATGGCTCGACGAGGTATCGATGGCCGCCGTCGGCAACAGCGCTTCGATGAGAGCGACAGCCTCTCCGGTAGCGGTGAAGACCGGAACGCAAGACGCGTACACCCCCTGCGAGCTGACTCTTTGCACCGCCGAGCGCCCGTCGGCGAGCGCTGCGGAATACAGCGGTGTGAACGCGTTGACAGGATCGTTCGTGAACGAGCGATAGTCCACGAGCTTCACGTCGAGACCGACCTGTTGGGTCAGCGCCCGCGCCAGTTTTTCATTCAGCAGGCGCACCACGAATACCCTGGTGCCTTCCGTGTCACCCATCGATGCATAAGCGCCCAATAGCGGCACTCGCATGTTCGAGGGCAGCGCCATGAATGTCGCTCCCTGTTCGGTGCTGTCGGTGACGATGCCCTGCCAATCCAACGGCGGGCCGCTCTGCGACGTCAATTGCGTACCGGAAAAGATTGCGCAGGCGTCCATCGCGGCGGTCTCACAGGCGCGCCGCAAAATGGATGGGAGAGCGTCAGTGCGACCTTGGGAAAGCAGGCGCCCCAAGGTCGGTTGCTCCGCCAGCGCACGAGCCGCTGTGCCGGCGTCTTCAACCATGCGGCGCAAGTCCTCACGGGCCATCGCGCCCGCAAGTTGCACGCGGGCCTTGCCCTGGTCGTCCGCCAAGTCACGCAACATGCTGATGGCCGAGTAGGATATTCCGCCACCCACCAGCAACACGATCGCGACGTGGATGAGAACGAGCCACCAGCCGAGGCTCGTCTTACCCGGTTCGGGCCATAACGTGCTCCACAGCTTTTGGAACCGCTCGAGCATTCCTCTTACCGTCGTCGGTACCCTGTCCGCTCGACCAGCGTCTTGACGACCAGGGTCAGGACGGCCAGCAGCGTGAGGATCGAGGCCACCGCGAATGCGCCGACAAAGTTGTATTCGTTGTAGAGAATCTCGATGTGCAACGGCATCGTATTCGTCACGCCGCGGATGTGACCCGACACGACCGAGACGGCGCCGAACTCACCCATGGCGCGGGCATTGCAGAGGATGACGCCATAAACCAAGCCCCAGCGAACCTTCGGCAGGGTCACACTGAAGAAGGTCAGCCAGCCGCCCGCACCCAACGTGATCGCCGCCTCCTCCTCGTCGTTGCCGAGCTGCTGCATCAGCGGGATGAGCTCGCGGGCAACATAGGGAAAGGTCACGAACATCGTCGCGATGATGATGCCGGGCAGCGCGAAGAT
>Ga0070665_100000511_pt1 | contig 55709 bp, 56 predicted proteins | sample KBSS13metaG_FD_65862 | JGI IMG/M metagenome (GOLD analysis project Ga0070665, IMG submission 65862) | Switchgrass rhizosphere microbial communities from Kellogg Biological Station, Michigan, USA - KBS S1-3 metaG | ecosystem: Host-associated > Plants > Roots > Rhizosphere > Soil ...
GCGTGGACGTGGACCAGAGGAGGGTGGCGTGGACGCTATCCGAACGACTTTTCGCAGGCTGAGCCGCGATAATCGCGGTGCAACTGCTATTGAATACGGCCTGATTGCCGCACTCATCGTTGTCGCGATGATGGGTGGCCTGTCCGCTCTTGGCGGCGGTGCCGGCGGCATGTGGACGAAGATCAACAATACGGTTCAGACGAGCATGTAAGCTCCGGCGTGCTTATGTGCGCCGCTGTCCGTAAACCACCAGCTTCACCCTCTGGCCGGGAACGAGCCGGCCATTCGCCGCGAGTCCATTCAGAGACAGGAATCGATCGAGCTTAAAGTCGCGGTAGGCCATCCGGTCCGCCAGCGACTGGATCGTGTCGCCTGCGCCAACAGTAACGACATGAATGATCCTCGGCCGGATCGTTGCCGCCTCCTGCGGCGATACTCGACGCAGGGAATTCACCATCGAAGCGAACGGCTGGAAGCCATACCCGCCGCGCGTCAGCATGACGAAATAGAAAACCCGCTGCGGGTCCCACTGGTAAGCGAACACGCTCGCGTCGATCCAACCCGAGTTGGTTTGCACACGCGCGGTCGTATAGGCCGCGGGCATCCCATTCACTGTGGTTCGCTGGGCCGGCGGGATTTGCAGCTGGACCTGACCTTCGGTGAGTTGCCGGTAAGCAAAGAGGATCGCCTGATCGAGATTAGGCGGTCCCTGCCGAAACTGCGCCTTCCCAGCCGACCCCGAAATCGTCACTGCGTCGGTACCGTTCTGCATCAGATAACCCTGCGGAACGGTGAATTGGATCTTCAGGTCAGGATGCGTGAAGGTTGCGCCGTCGATGATGCCCTGTGCCGGGTCGTCGTCGACGAACATCCCCTCAAGCTGGCCCAGGAATTGGTCACGGTTGCGAAGGCCCTTGCCGAGGCGGCCGGTCGCTCGCGCTTCGGCCAGTGCCCGCTGCATTCGATTCTCGCTCAGCGGATGCGTGCTCGCCCATTCCGGCGTCTGGCGATTGGTCCGCCCCTGCACGCGCGCCTCGAGCGCGGTCGACCTCGCCAAAGCGCCGAGCAATGCGGGTCCCCCGACCGGATCGTAGCCTGCCGCGATGAGGTAGCGCAGGCTGAGATTGTCAGCCTGATACTCCTGCTCGCGCGAAAAGCTGAGCGTTTGCAGCGCGGCACGCTGCTCAATGATATTGGCAATCGGCGATCCGCCGAAAATGGCGCCGATGATCTGCCCGAACACACCCATCGAGTTGCGCCGCTCATATTGTTCTCGGACGTGGGCATGGTTGGCGGCGATGTGGCCGACCTCATGGCCGAGCGCGAAAGCGAGCTGGGATTCGTCGTCCATGAGCGCCAGCAACTGGCGCGTGACGTAGACATAGCCCCCTGGCACCGACATTGCGTTCTCGACGGCCGAGTTGAGCGTCGTGAAGTGAAGGGCCTGCCCGGAGTTCGCTACACCGGAATAAGCGCCAACGCGACGGCCCACGGATTCGACATAGGCGGCTCGCGGGCCGGTTTCGGCCCCGCCTAACTCCTGGACCAGAGCGGCGTGCTGACGCTGCGCGTCGGCAACATCCTGCGGATTAAGGTAGCGCGGTCCCTGCGCGGCTGCCGGCGTGAGCGCCAGCGCCGCCACAGCGAGCAAGAAGATCGGCTTACGCATTATTACCCTCTGCCATTTTGCCCCGAAGTATCGGCGAGGCTTTTGAACGGCAGATGACTAGCGGTTGTTCCGGCTCTCAGCCGATGGCGAGGAACTTGGCTCGACGCTGAGCAAGTAGCTCATCCGGACCGAGCGCGGCGCAACCATCCAGCTCTTCGATGATCGCACCTTTCAGCGCGCCGATCGCGGCTTCCGGGTCACGATGTGCGCCGCCGAGCGGCTCGGCGATAACGCGGTCGACGACACCAAGACCGTGAAGGTCTGTCGCCGTGATCTTCATCGCTTCCGCCGCTTCAGGCGCCTTGTCCCCAGTTCGCCATAGGATGGAGGCGCAGCCTTCAGGTGAAATCACCGAATAAATCGCATGCTCGAACATCAGCACCCGGTTGGCGGTGGCAATCGCGACTGCGCCGCCAGATCCACCCTCTCCCACGATCACGGAGATCATCGGCACCTTCAGGGCGAGACACTGTTCGGTTGAGCGGGCGATGGCTTCAGCCTGGCCGCGCTCTTCAGCCTGGACACCCGGGAACGCCCCGGGCGTATCGACGAGTGAGACGACGGGAACACCGAACCGATCGGCCAGCTGCATCAGACGGATCGCCTTCCGGTAACCCTCCGGCTTAGCCATTCCGAAATTGTGCTTGAGGCGCGACGCCGTGTCGTCGCCCTTCTCATGTCCCATCAGCATGACCCGCCGGCCATCGATGCGTCCAAAGCCGCCGACAATGGCGGGGTCATCAGCGAACGCCCGGTCGCCCGCGAGCGGCACGAAGTCGTCGGCCAGCCCCGCCACATAATCCTTGAAATGCGGTCGCTCGGCGTGACGTGCGACGAGGGTCTTCTGCCACGGTGTCAGCTTGGCGTAAGTGTCACGGAGGAGCTTGTTCGCCTTGCTTTCGAGCTTGGCGACCTCGGCATCGATGTCGATGTCTTCGGAGCTATTGGCCGTCTCGCGAAGCTCCGCAACGCGGGTTTCGAGTTCGGCGATCGGCTTTTCAAATTCGAGATAGGTCAGCATTCGGCTCGGGCGGGTAGGCTGAAGCCATGGGCTAGGTCAACGAGAACGCGTCGCCAGCGGGTGCCTGCTGTTCACCAATTCGACCAGCCGAGCGCTGTCGACATGGGTGTAAATCTGGGTCGTGGCGATGTCCGCGTGGCCGAGCAGCGACTGAAGAACGCGCAAGTCGGCGCCGCCCGACAACAAATGCGTCGCGAAGGCGTGGCGCAGCACGTGAGGGCTAACCCGCTCCGGCGAAATGCCCGCATCTCCAGCCATTTGCCGGACGATCTGGAACAGTCGGACGCGGCTGAGGTGGGACTTGCCACTCGGGAATAGCCACAGGCTCTTGGTCTCGACATGTTCAAGCCACCGATCCACCGCGGCCTCGGCGCGTGAAGAGATCGGTACGAGCCGTTCTTTCGCCCCCTTCCCTCGCAGGATCAGGAAGGGCTGGCCTTTTCGAAGCGCGTTGCGCGGCAAGGTGACAAGTTCGCTCGCGCGAAGGCCGGAGCCGTAGAGCAGTTCGAGCAGGGCAAGGTTACGCACGGCGATCGCCGATCCGCTGGCGGCGCGATCCTCGGATTCGCTGAACATCCGCGAAACTTCGTCGGAATCGAGGATCCTGGGGAGCGGGCGCTCGAAGCGAGGCCGTGGCAGCGCGGATGACGGATCATCCTTCCGGTATCCCTCGTCTACCAGAAAGCCGAAAAAACGCCGGAGCGCTGCTGAACGGCGGGCAACGGTTGACGGAGCAAGGTCGCGCCACTGCTCGCCCAGAGTGCTCACCAGATCGGCATCGGCATTCCCGAGATCCCCGCGCAAGGAATCGCGGGAACGTTCGAGGTCGTTACGGTAGGCGGCAAGCGTGTTGGGCGACGCCCCCGCCTCTGCCGCCATCATGTCGAGGAACCGGTCGACCAAAGCTCGGTCGTCAGCGCTCACGTTCGCGCAAGCGCCTCGGCGGCAATCATCCGCGCGAAAAAGTCCTGCTGGCTGCGCGCAAGACCGGCAACGATGTGAAACAAATGCGAGCCCGGGATTTGCGTCCAGTCGGACGACTGAAGGCCGGTGCCGGAAAGGACCAAAACGGTTCCGGCCTGCCCACGCGCCGCCGCCCCGTCGATCGTCCGCGTCCATTCGGACTGGCGTCCGACGCCGAGGCCGTAACGGCGGCTGAGCGAATCCGCCGTCGCCGGCGTGATCCGTCCGAGCCCGACAAGCGCCCCGACGAGCAGCGCGCTGCGGACTTTGTCCTTGCTCGCGTCGCGGCCGATGAAGCCGTTGATGCGCGAGGTGGAAAGGTCGAGGCCAGCGGCGGTCGGTGCGCCGGTCGCGAGCATGGCCCAGCACCGGTCGCCCGAAGAGTCGCTCATGCGGCGGACGGCGGGCGCCCAGCGGGCTGCGGCGCGGTCGTAACCTGCTGCAAACATTGACGCGATCAGCTCCGGCGCGTCGGATTCGAGCGCTTCGTCGGGATCGATCAGGCTTGCCGCGCGGCCAAGCATCGCCCGGGTCGCTTCATGCGGTAGCGGATCCTTCGCGCCGCCCAATAATTTGCGGAAAGCCGCCAATTTCGTGTCGCGATCCTTGCCGACGAAGGCCTGGCGAACCTGCCACGCATCGGTGGTCGGAAGGTCGCTATTGTCGGTCGAATCGTAGATCGCCGAGTACAAATCGATCATCGATTGCGATGAAAAAACGCCCAAACCCGCCGCTATTTGCGCGGAAGCCAGCCGCTGATCGGCGGAAAGCAAAGGCGAGCGCGCCTGAAATGCACGAAGCTGGACCGAGGCCGGCTTGAGCAGCCGATCGGGCGGCACCATCCCCGTCGCCGTCGCCAATCCGAACCGCCACGCGGTCAGGTTATCCACAGGGTCCCATTCGATCGTGACGCTGCGGCCGGTGTTCGACCCCGCGCCAACGACCTTCTGTGCAAGCGTGAGGTCGATCCCGCCGATGCGCCCGCGGCGGCGAGCATCGTCGATCTGCGCGGCCGCGCTCTCGGGCTCACCCGACAGCGACGCGCACATGGCGCTGACGAGCGGCTTGATGCCGACCTCGTATTTCCGGATGCCGGGCTCCAGCGGGCACAGGGCCGACGGATCGGCATTGGCCAGCGCGCTTTGGACGCCAACCTGAACCATCTTCGGGGTGAATCGATCGCCGTCGACATCGGCAATCAGCATCCGCGCCGCGTCGGCCTCACCCAGGCGAAGCAGCAGCCACGACCGTTCGGCGGCCCAATCGACCGGGTTCACGGAGCGCGGCGCGTGGACCTTTGCCAGCAATGCGTTCCGTAGCGCGATGTGCGCCCAGCGCGACGCGATCGGCGTCTCCATTCGGCGCATCAGGCTGGAAAGGAACGTACCGCTGGTTCCGCCCCATGGATTTTCGCCAAGGCCGATGCGGACCGGGTCGAGCCTGCCGACGACGAAGGGATCGCGCCGTGCCTGGGCCGGATATTCGACGGGCGGAGCCGGTGGCGGCAAATTGTCGACGCTCAACTCGCCGACTGTCGAGTCGCCCTCCGGAGCGCTCGACAAGGACGAGGTGTCCGTTGCGGGCGCGGTCGCGGCCGGCTGTTGCGACGGGGTCGGCGTGGGCGCCGGTGTCGCGGGTGCGGGTTGCGCGGGCGCCTGAGCCTGCTGCGCGATCGCGGGCAGCGCGACGGCTGCAAGCGCGGCTCCGGCAATCAGGATCGACTTAGTGCGCATTACCCTGCGGAACGGCGACCTCGATGGTTTGCGTCGGCTGCTTCTTCGGCACGGTGGACAGGAAGAACAGGCCACCGAGGATGAGCAGGAGGACGACGATCAAAACGACAAGTCTTGGCATGGAGGCGCTTTTGCCGAGACGGACAGGCGCTGTATAGCCCTTCCCGTGCAGGATTTAATCAGGCGCCTCGACCGGCCGGTCGTGCTGGTGGGGCTGATGGGAGTTGGAAAGTCGACGGTCGGACGCAGGCTCGCCAAGCGGCTGGGCCTCCCGTTCGTCGATAGCGATTCGGCCATCGCCGACGCGTCGGGCTTCACTGCCGCCGAAGTCTTCGAAAAGTATGGCGAAGCCGATTTTCGCGACGGCGAGCGGCGCTTGGTCGCGCGGCTGATCGAAGGCCAAGTCCGGGTAATTGCGACCGGTGGCGGCGCCTATGTCGACCCGCGCACCCGCGAGCTTCTCAACGAACGCGCCATCACCATCTGGCTCGACGCGCCCGTCGATGTGCTAACCGAGCGGACGTCACGGCGTGACACGCGCGCGCAGCTTCGCAAGGGCGACCCCAAGGCGACGCTCACTCGCCTGTCCGAGCAACGGCGGCCGGCGTACGAAGAGGCGCATATCCACATCAAGAGCGGCAACGGCGCTCACCGCGACGTTGTCGAAGCCATCGTCCAATCGCTCGAGGATTATCTGCGCAAGCAGGCCAATTAGGCCGGTTGGCTATCCCGGTCGGGCAGCCCGCGCTCGGGCGTGAACGATCGTTCGAGGCCTGCGGCGAGGTCGCCAGTTGCGGTCTGCCGTTCGAGCCGCTCGCAATCACGGCCGCGATATTCGCGCTCGACCCGGTCGATTTCCTGAGGCTCGATGCCGCTGATCTTCAGCGCCGCGCGGCCCATCTGGATTGCGCTCTCGAACAGCTCGCGCTCGGCGAAGGCCAGGTTCAGCCCATCGAACTCAATCAGGTCGAGCCGATCGAAGACACGGACCATCACCGAGGCCTGCGGAAAAGCCTTGAGGACGGCGGCGAGCGCGTCGCGCGTCATCTCGCCATCCTTGTTGTCGTTGCAGAACGCGATGATCTTTGCGGTGTCGGCCCCGGCCGTGCGCAGCAGGTCGATGCGCGTGCCGTCGCCATAATAGACCTTGTAGCCAAACTCGCCGACCCGCTCGATCTGCTTCGGGCTCTTGTCGATAGTCGTGACGCCGACGCCCTTGGCGAACAGCATCTGGCAGACGGTTTGGCCGAAGCGTCCAAAGCCAACAACGATCGCGCTGGTTTCCGGCGATTTGTCTGGCCCGTCGAGGCCGTCGGCCCCGCGTTCCTCACGCCGTTCGAGCCAATCGGTCAGTCGCATGAGGAACGGCGTCGCCGCCATTGAGAGGGTCACCACCGCGCTGAACAAGGATGCCGCTTCGGGGGCGATGAGCTGGGCCGCAGCGGCCTGCGAGAAGAGGACGAAGCCAAATTCGCCAGCCTGACTGAGCAACAGTCCGAGCCGGACGCTTCGCGGCCAGCTGTTGCCGAATAACTTGGCGAGCCCGCCGATCAGGATCGCCTTGGTCAGGATGACGCCAGCTGCGATGCCGATCACAAACAAAGGCCGCGTCGCGATCAGATGCAGGTTCAGGAGCATCCCAACCGACAGGAAGAACAGGCCGAGCAGGATCGAGCGGAACGGCTCGACGTCCGCTTCCAGCTCATGCCGATACGGAGATTCCGCGAGCATCACGCCGGCGACGAAGGCCCCGAGCGGCACGGACAGATGCAGCGTGTGCATGACGGCGGCGGAACCGATGACCGTGAACAACCCCGCCACGACGAACAATTCACGCTCGCGCAGGCGACCGACCAGCCGGAACAACGGATTGAGAAGCAGTCGTCCGACCACGACGAGCGCGATGACCGCGAGCAAGGTATAAAGGGCGAGCCTCCAGCCGACCGGAGCGTCCGGATCCGGGGTAACCGGCCCCATCGCCGCGACGATGGTGATCAGGGGGACGATCGCCAGGTCCTGGAATAGCAAGATCGAGAAGGCGCGTTCGCCTTGAGGCGTGTTGAGTTCGTTATCCGAGCGGAGCATCGGGAGCACCTGCGCTGTCGATGACAGGGCCAACGGCAAGCCGATGGCGAGCGCTGCTTTCACCGAGAATCCGGCGACCAGGTAAATCATCCCGCTTAGCGCGAGGCCGCACAGCACGACCTGCGCCAGACCGAGTCCGAAAATGTCCCTTCGCAGCCGCCAAAGCCGGCTCGGCTGAAGTTCCAACCCGACAATGAAGAGCAGCAGCGCGATGCCGATTTCGGTCACGCTGGTGAGCTGGTTGGGGTCGGGGATCAGGCGGAGAACCTGTGGCCCGATCAGGGCCCCAGCGACGATGTAGCCCAAGGTGGCGCCGAGCTTCAGCTTGCGGAACAAGGTGACGAACACGAGCGCCGCGCCGAGCATGATCGCGCCGCTTTCGAGGATGGCGGTGGTGGCCTCGGCGGCTTGGGCCGGAGTCGTCGTCATGTCGCTGACTCGATTGCAGCGAGGAGTGCTCGGAATGGGAGCAGGATCGCGCCGTGCCGCGACTTGCGCGAACGGGCTGGTGCGAGCGCGGCCAGTCCCCAAGCGGGTTCGGCGTCGCTGCCGTCGAGCCATGCGCCAAGCTGGGCGAGCGCCTCTGTCACCTCACCTTTCGAGCGTCCGTTTGCGCCGCGTTCGAGCAAAGCCGCGGAGGCCTGGCCGAAGGCACAGGCGTGGACCTGCTGACCGAGGGCCATGACCCTACCCTCTTCATCCAACTTTACAGTCGTGGTGATGCGGCTGCCGCAGGTTGGGGAGCGAAGCTCGGCCTGTCCGTCCGCGTCGTCGAGCTGGCACGGGTCGCCGAGCGACGCCGCCAGTCGCAGGATTTCGGTCGTGTAGAGCGGCGCGTTCATCGGCCCTCGGTCTCAGCGCTCGTTCGTCCTGAGCGGAGCGCCCCCGGCGCGTAGTCGAAGGGCGCACTGCAGGAACGCGGTGCGAGCGCCCTTCGACTTCGCTCAGGGCGAACGAAGATGGTGTCGCGCACGAGAGTCACTCTCTCCGCCACGTGGTGCCGCCTGGCCCGTCTTCCAAGACGATGCCGTCGGCCTTGAGCTCGTCGCGGATGCGGTCCGATGTGGCGAAGTCGCGGTTCTTCTTGGCTTCGGCGCGTTCGGCGATCCGGGCCTCGATCGCGCCTTCGTCGGCGCCGCCCCTGAACCATTCTTCTGGGGTGCTCTGAAGCAGGCCTAGCAACTTCGCGCTGGCCTTCAGAACTCGCGGATCATCAAGCGCCACCAGCCGCGTCAGCGCCAACGGCGTGTTCAGGTCATCCGACAAGGCTTCGACCACACCGGCGTCAGGCTCGCCAGGCTCCGCGTCACCTGCGGTCCGATAAAGCCGGTCGAGATTCGTCTTCGCCTGCGCGACGACGTCCTCGGTCCAGGCCAATGGCTGGCGATAATGCGCCGACAGCAGGGCCAGCCGCAGCGTCTCGCCACGATGGCCTTGCTCCAACAGCTCCGCCGGCGTGACGATGTTGCCGAGGCTCTTCGACATTTTCTCCGAGCCCATGTCGACGAAGCCGTTGTGCACCCAATAGCGAGCGAGCGGTGCACCGCCATGCGAGCAGCGGCTCTGCGCGATCTCGTTCTCGTGGTGCGGGAAGATGAGGTCGATACCGCCGCCGTGGATGTCGATCGTCTCGCCGAGGTGATGCTCGATCATTGCCGAGCATTCGACGTGCCAGCCCGGGCGTCCCTTCCCCCACGGCGAGTCCCAGCCGATCACGTCCTCGGCGCTTGGCTTCCACAGCACGAAGTCGGCGGGGTCGCGCTTGTAAGGCGCGACCTCGACCCGGGCCCCGGCGACCATTGCGTCGCGATCGCGGCGGCTGAGCTCGCCGTAGCCGGGATCGCTGGGTACCGAGAAGAGGACGTGGCCTTCCGCCTCATAGGCGTTGCCGGTCGCGACCAGCCGCTCGATCATCGCGATCATTTGCGGGATTTCGCGGGTGCAATGGGGCGCAATGTCGGGCGGGTTCACACCCAGCGCGCCGGTATCGTCGAGATAATATTGTTCGTAACGCTCCGTGATCACGGACGGGTCGACGCCCTCCGCCTTAGCCGAGGCGATGATCTTATCGTCCACATCAGTGACGTTGCGGGCATAGACCAGGCTGTCCGCCCCGAACTCGTGCCGGATGAGGCGCGCCAGCGTATCGAACACGACTGCCGGGCGGGCATTGCCGATGTGGGCGCGGCCATAAACGGTCGGCCCGCAGAGATACATCGTGATCCGCTTCGGGTCGGCAGGAACGAACTCGCGCTTCTCGCGGGTCATGGTGTCGTGGAGCTGGATCATTTGGTGGGCTCGATCTGGTGATGACGCCGGGCCTCGACCCAGTCGACGATCCCGCGCCCGCTGGCGAAGAGCAGCGGGTAGGTCCGCGACTTGCTCATCCACTCGGGACGGTCGGCCTTGGGACCAAAGACCATGTCGGTAGCGAGGTTCGCGAGGAGGAAGAATAGGGTCGCGGCGAGCAGGCCCTTCACCATCCCGAAGCCGCCGCCTAGCACCCGGTCGAAGGGGCCGAGCACTGGCGAGCGCCGCGTGCGGCTGCCGAGCTGCCGGGCGACCAGTTTCACGATGAGGAAGCTGGGGACGAACAGGATCGCGAAGGCGAGGACTGCCGCGGCGGCGGAACTGGTGCCGGCTGTCCGCTCGATGCCGCCCCATAACTGGCTGTGGAATAGCTTCAGCATGGCGATGGCGACGACCCAGGCAAGCAGCGAGATGATTTCGTGGACGAAGCCGCGCACGAAGCCGACGGCGGCACCGCCGATCAGCAGCAGGAAGACGAAGACGTCGAGCGCGGTCATCACTGCTCGGCTAGCCGAGGGCTTTGCGGTGCGCCAGTCCCGCTAATCGAGGATGGTCGAGCCTTCCTCCGCTTGGCGGTGGACGGTGCGTGGGGAACGGAGCCGAAGGAGGCTCAAGCCGGCGGCGATGAGGGCGGCAATCGCGGAGGCTGCGAGGAGGCTCGGGCCAGCCTCCACGCCGGTGAGGTGGAAAGCGACTCCGACGGCGACAGCGCCCGACGTCTGGCCGAGCAGGCGGGCGGTGGCGAGCATGCCGCCGGCGGCGCCGGAGCGGCTGCGCGGGGCCGAGCTGACGATCGTGCGGTTATTGGGCGACTGGAACAGGCCGAAGCCGATCCCGCAGACGGCCATCCGCCAGACGATGTCGAACGTGCTCGGGCTCGTGCCGAGCTCAGACAGCATGAACAGGCCGAAGGCGAAGATGGCGAGGCCGATGCCGCCGATCAGGCCGGCGCGAACCTTGTCAGCGAGGCGGCCGGCGAGCGGCGCGATGACTCCGAGTGCGAGCGGCCAGGGGGTCATCAGCAGGCCGGTTTGGAACGCACTTCGGCCGAGCACCGACTGGAACAGGAACGGCAAGGTGACGAAGGCGAGCATCTGCGCCGCGAAGGAGACGGTCGAGGTGGCGATCGACATGCTGAAGATGCGGATCTTGAGGAGGTCGACGGGGAACAGCGGCGCGGGGTCGCCCCATTCGCGGCGGACGAGCCAGATGCCCGCGCCGATGCCGGCTGCGATTAGCGCGATGCCGACGGGCGCGCTCTCGCGGGCGAAGGTCTCGGCGCCGAACACGGTGCAGCCCATCATGATTGCGCTGAGAACGGCGGCGGCCCAATCGAACGGGTGGCCGTGGCCCTTCACATGCGGCAGCGCCTTGAGGCCGACGGCGATCGCGGCGACCCCGATCGGCAGGTTGATCAGGAACAGCCACGGCCAGGAGCCGACGCTGAGGATGACTGCGGCGAGCGTCGGACCGGCGGCGGCCGAGATCGACAAGACCAGCGCATTGTAACCGATGCCGCGCCCAAGCATCTTCGCCGGATAGGTCGCGCGGACGAGCGCGGCGTTCATGCTCATGATGCAGGCCGCGCCCATCCCCTGGAAGACGCGGGCGGCGATGAGCGTATTCAGGCTGTGCGCCAACGCGCAGCCGAGCGAGCCGAGCGTGAACAGCGCCAGCCCCGGAATGTAGATCTGCCGGTAGCCACAGCGGTCGCCGAACGCCGCCAGTGGGAGCAGCAGGATGGTGATGGTCAGCTGATAGGCGTTGACGATCCATACCGAGGTCGCGGCCGACGCGCCTAGATCATGCCCGATCGTCGGCAGCGCGACGTTGGCGATCGATCCGTCGAGCACCGCCATCGACAGCGCCAGCCAGATCGCCGCAGCCGACCAATACCGGCGCGGGACCGGGAGACCGTCCTGATGGGTTTCGACATTCATGGATTTCCCCGCGAACGAACCTCGGCGGCAATGGATGCGATTGCTGTAGCTTGCCCCGTAGCGCCCTATCAGCCATTCACGCGCTCATGTCAGGGGGCCTCGGCGCGGCGGATGCCTCGCTTCTCTTCATCATCGGCAGCGGCGACGATGCCGACCGGATCACGCACACCGGATCGAAGATCATCGTCACCGGCACGTCCGACCTGACGAAGCTGCTGGTCCCGCCCGAGCCGCACCATCGGCTGCATGTCAGCCGCAATTACATCCGCCAGTCGCGCCAGGCGGACCTGACCGGCTACAAGGTGCTCCTCAACCTCATCACCGAGCCCGAGGGCAACGCGAAAGTGCTGGAGACACTGCGCAAGCTGCTGCGGGGCGTCCGCGGGCGGGTGATCAACCGGCCGGAGGCCGTGCTCCGCTCGACGCGTGACGAGGTGGCGCGATTGCTCAAGGGCATAACGGGGCTGGTCGTTCCGCAGACGGTGCGGCTGAACGGCGCGAAGCCGGCGATTGCCGCGTCCGTCATCGCGAAAGCCGGGCTGCCGACGCCGTTCATCCTGCGGCAGGTGGGGACGCACAGTGGCAAGATCGTTGGGCTGTTCGACAATGTCGACGAGGCGGTCGCTGCGCTGGCTCCGGGCGACCATGTGGCGACGCAATTCGTCGATTTCGCCAGTGGCGACGGTCTCTACCGCAAGTATCGTGCTTTCTTCATCGGGGAGCGCATCCTGCTTCGCCACATGCTGGTGTCCGACCATTGGAACGTCCATGCCAAGGACCGCTCGCGCTTCATGGCGGAGCATCCCGATACGGTCGCGGAGGAGCAGAAGCTGATCGAGAGCGACGATCCGTTTGCGCCGGCGGTGCGCGCGGTGCTCGAGCAGGTTCGCGAGCGGATGCCGCTCGATTTCTTCGGCATGGACTTCGGCGTGACGCAGAGCGGCGAGGTCGTGCTGTTCGAAGCCAATGCGACGATGAGCTTCTTCCCCTTCTCGCCCGATCCGCAATTTGCCTATCTCAAGCTTTGCTTCAGCCCGGCCCAGGCCGCGTTTCGCGAGTTGCTTGGCCTGCCGCCGCAAACGTCGCGCGTGGCTCAGGTCCAGTGGGCATCAGCCTGATGTTCGACACTTATTCCGAGATCTTCGCAGAACGGGGCGCGGCTTATCACCGGGCGATGGCCGAATGTCCGGCCGCGCGCGGCGCCGAGTTTCGAGCGGTGCTCGAGCCGCTTGAGGGTCGGTCGGGCGTGTTGTGCGACATGCCGTCGGGCGGCGGCTATCTGGCCGAATACCTGCCAGCTGGCTGGCGTTATCTCGGCGTCGATCCCTCGGATGATTTCGTCCGCGCCTGCCCCACAGGAGTCGAGTGCGTCCGGGCGAGCATCACCAATGTGCCACTAGCCACCGGGGAAGCGGACGCCGTGGTCAGCCTCGCGGCGCTTCACCATGAGCCTGACCTTACCGCCGTGTTCGGCGAGATGCGGCGAGTCCTGCAAGCTGGTGGGCGCGCGGTGATCTGCGACGGCGCGGTCGGGACGCCAGTTGCGACGTTCCTCAACGGGTTCGTAGATGCCAACAACCCGATGGGTCACGACGGGCATTTCCTCGACGAGGGCACCGCCGGACTGGTCAGGGACGCGGGCTTCTCAATCGCCAGCGACAAGATCGTCGATATGGCGTGGCAGTTCGAGAGCCTGTCCGAAGCCGGAGCCTTCTGCCGCCAGTTGTTCTGGATGCCCGAGCTCAGCGCCGACGAGGTCGCCACCGCGATGGACCGCGAGATCGGGTTCGAGACAATCGACGGGCGTCCGCACCTCCGCTGGACGCTCAGGCGGATCGTGGCGGATGCGGTCTAGGCCCTAGCGCCCCAAAATCCGATCGACCAAACCGCGCAGGTTGGTGAATTCGGCGACGCGGAGGCCCTCGCCGCCTTTAACCCCCTTGGGCACCCAGCCCGCCTCAAACCCGAGCTTGGCGGCTTCCTTCATCCGCAGCCCCGAATGGGCGACGGGACGAATCTCGCCCGACAGTGCGATCTCGCCGAGGATCACGGCTTCCGATGGCACCGGCCGTTCGGATAGCGCCGACACCAAGGCGGCCGCGACCGCCAAGTCGGCCGCCGGGTCGCTCAGGCGGTACCCGCCGGCTACGTTCAAATAGACTTCGGCCGTCGCGAAGCTGAGCCCGCACCGCGCCTCCAGCACGGCGAGGATCATCGCGAGCCGCCCGCTGTCCCAGCCTACCGCCGCGCGCCGCGGCGTCGCGCCGGTCGCCAGCCGCACCGTCAGCGCCTGGATTTCGACCAACACGGGACGCGAGCCTTCGATCGCCGGGAAGACGCTGGTGCCGCTGACGGGCTCCCCGCGATGCGTCAGGAACAGGGCCGATGGGTTCGGCACCTCGGTCAAGCCGGCGCCTTCCATCGCGAACACGCCGATCTCGTCGGTGCCGCCGAAGCGGTTCTTCATCGCCCGGAGGATGCGGTATTGGTGGCTGCGTTCGCCTTCGAAGCTGAGCACCGTGTCGACCATATGTTCGAGGACGCGCGGGCCGGCGATCGTGCCGTCCTTGGTGACATGGCCGACCAGCACGACTGCCGTGCCATTCTCCTTGGCGAAGCGGACCAACTCCTGCGCCGAGGCGCGGACCTGGCTGACGGTCCCGGGCGCGCCTTCGATCAGGTCCGAATGCATGGTCTGGATGGAGTCGATGATGAGGAGCGCCGGCGTCTCGCCCTCGCCCACCGTCGTCAGGATATCGCGCACCGATGTCGCTGCGGCCAGCCGTACCGGCGCTCCGCCGAGCCCGAGCCGGACCGCCCGCAGCCGCACCTGCTCGGCCGATTCCTCGCCCGAGACGTAGATGACCTTGCGGCCTTCGCTGGCCAGCCGCGCCGCGACCTGAAGCAGCAAAGTCGACTTGCCGATGCCCGGGTCGCCGCCGACCAGCATCGCCGATCCGGCCACGATCCCGCCGCCAATCGCGCGGTCGAATTCGGCGAGCCCGCTCGGCAGCCGGTCGGGCAGCGCCGCGGGCGTTTGCAGCCCGACCAGCGGGATGACCCGGCCGCCGCCCTGGAGGTTGTGCTTGGCGGCGAAGATGCTCGACACCTCGGCCGCTTCCTGGACGAGTGTGTTCCATTCAGCGCAGTCGCCGCACTGCCCCTGCCAGCGGTGCGACACCGACCCACAGGCCTGACAGACGTAACGCGCTTTGGGCTTTGCCATAGGTAGAACAATACACGAACATTCGCGCTGCGAAAGCCGTTGTTTGCGCGCCGTCCGGTGAAACAACAATGAGCGCTAAATATCGGTGGAATCGAAAGAAATACGCCGAACCGCGCAACGCGGGCCATTCCCGCCCGTTGAGCAGCGCGGGAGCGGGTCACCAGGAGATTATCAATGCCCTATGCCAAGGCTCGCGACGGGACGAAGTTGTATTACAAGGACTGGGGCCGCGGCGACCCCGTCGTTCTCCTGCACGGTTGGCCGCTGACCGCCGACACCTGGGATGACGCCGCGATCAAGCTGGCCGAAGCAGGCCATCGCTGCATCATGCCCGACCGTCGCGGTTTCGGGCGCTCCGACCAGCCGTGGGACGGCCACGATTACGACACCTACGCCGATGACGTCGCCGCGGTTCTCGAACAAGCTGGAATCCAGGAACCGGTCACGCTCGTTGGCTTCTCAATGGGCGGCGGCGAAGTCGCTCGCTTCCTCACCAAGCAGGGCAAGGACCGCGTGAAGAAGGCGGTGCTGATCAGCTCGGTCGTCCCGTACATGCCGCAAACCGACGACAATCCCGACGGCGTGCCGCAATCGACCTTCGACGAGATGACCGAGGGCATGAAGAAAGACCGCGAGCATTTCTTCAAGGGCTTCTTCAAGGACTTCTTCGGCGACGGCGTGCTGACGCAGCCGGTCAGCGGCGAGGTCGAAATGAACGCCTGGCGTCAGACGATGATGGCGGGCCTGCGTCCGACCCTGGCTGCAGCGCAGGCGTTCGGGACCACCGACTTCCGCCCCGACATCCCGAGTTTCGATGGCGTGCCTACGCTCATCATCCACGGCACGTCGGACAAGACGGTGCCGATCGACGCGACCGGCCGCGTGATGGCGCAGAAGGTGCCGGGCGCGAAGCTGATCGAATATGACGGCAGCGCCCACGGACTGTTCGCGACCGACAAGGAGCGGCTATGCGACGATTTGCTCGCCTTCCTTGGCGGCGACAGCGCTCGGATCGACGAACAGGCCGAACAGCGCGAGGAAGAAACGGCCTATTGATGCGAGGAACCCGGGCGGTTGCGGCCGCCCGGGTCCACCCTAGAAGACGGCTTCGGCCTTGCCGCCCATCATCTGCTGCCGGACGAGCGGGATCGGCGGGCCGCCGAAGCTCAGGAACTGGTCGTGGAAGTCCTTCCACGCCTTCTCGCCGCCGCGGCTGGCCGACCAGTCGTCGCGCAGCTTGCGGATCATCAGCTTGCCCATCGTGTAGTTGAGATAGGCCGGGTCGTAGGTGCCGCGTGCAGCCTGTTGCCGAGCGCTTCCTTCATCCTGGTAGCATTGGTTGCGGAACAGGTCGAAGCTCTGCGCTTGCGTCATCGATCCGGTGTGCATGCCGATCGACGACAGGAAGCGGCAGTCGCGCAAGAGCGCGTTCGACAGCTGGCCGATCATGACTTCGTCCCCACCGCCGCCGACGCCTTTCTGGCGCATCATTTCCTCGGTGTAGTGCGCCCAGCCTTCCGCAAAGGCGTATCCGACGAACACCCGGCCGAACATGTTCTTGGACCGGTTGGCGTGGATGAAGTTCAGGAAGTGGCCCGGCCAGACTTCGTGCACCGAGGTGAACAGCAGGTCCGCCTTGCCCGAGATGTAAGCGAGCTGGGCCGCCTTCGACCAAGTCGGGTCCGGGGGCGAGATGTAATAGACCGACGGCAGGTTCTTTTCGTACGGTCCCGGGATGTTGATGTAGGCGCCGTTCTGGCTGTTGTAGGGCGGCGATTGTTCGACCTTTGCTTCTTCCGGCCCCGGAATCGAGACGATGTCATGGTCGATGATGAACTGCTTCAGCATCGGCAGCTGGCGCCGCGCTTCCGCCACCGGCCCGCCTTCCGGCTTGTCGGCATTCATCTTTTCCATGCAGGCCGGGATCGTCGCGCCCGGCGCATAGCGGCCGCAGGCTTCGGTCAGCAGCTTCTGGTTGCTGGCCAGGTCGGCGCGACCGATCCGCTCAAGCTCCTCGACCGGAGTCGTCACCATTTCCGTATCGGCGAGCATGCGCTGGTACTTTTCCTTGCCGAGCGCGAAGTTCGGCTTGGCCGAGGCGCGCTGGGTTTCGACCCACGCGACCGTGTCCTTCATCGCCTTGACCGCATTGTCGCTAGCGGCCTTCAGCGCCTGCTGATCTTCGGGTGTCCCGACGCCTTTCCAGGCCGCGGTGCCATCTCCCGGATAATATTCCGCGAACCCGCCGAATGCCTTGGCGGCGTAGTCGACGAAGCTGGTCGCCATCGGCGTCTTGATCATGGCGCGCATCTGTTCGGTGGCGCGCGGCACGTTCTGAAGGAATTTGATGTACGACTTCAGCCGCTGTTCCTTAGGCGCGTAGGGCACGGTGATGTAGACCGACGGGTCGAGCGAGCCGAGATAGGAAGCCGGGTTGGTGTGCGGCTGGTCAGCGCCGGCCGGGTCGATCCAGAAGAGCTGCCCCTTGGCGACCGCGACCAAATAGTCGCGCTCGTATTGCTGTTCCTTGCTGAGCTTGTCGGTTGGGAAGGCTTGCGCGTCGGCGATGGCCCTCTTCAGCCGGGCGACTTCGGAATCGATGCCTGCCTGCGACAGGTCCGCGATCTGGCCGTCATATTCGTGGCGGCCTTGCGACACCGCGAAACCGGGGTTCGCCTTGAACGTCGCCTCGATGAAATTGTTGACGAAGCTCGGCCAGTCGCCCTGCTCGGCCGTGGCCGGCGCAGCAGCCGAATTGTTGTCCGGCGCATTCGAAACCTTGCAGCCGCCAAGGGCCAGAGCGGCGGTCATTGCCGACGCCAACAGAAAAGCTCGCATCCCTCTCTCCTTCTCGCGAGGCGGGGTAGGACTGGCCCGGTGCAACGGCAATAGCGCGTCGGCGAACCGACAAGCGGTTGCCGCCTGAGAGGCCGCCCGCTACGCGCGGGCCAGTGAGTCTCCTCCCCGAACCGCTCAGAATTCCAGCATTCCGGTTCTACTGGCTGGCCCGGCTGACGACGACGATCGGCCAGATGGCGATGGTCATCGTCATCGGCTGGCAGGTGTATGACATTGCCCGCGAGACAATGGGGCTGAAGGAGGCCGCGCTTCGCCTCGGAATCATCGGTGTTGTGCAGTTCGTGCCCTTATTCCTGCTGACGCTGGTCACGGGATGGACTGCTGACCGGCTCGACCGGAGGTGGATCGCGCGGGGCGCACTGGCGCTCGAGTTAGGGTGTGCGGTCGCGCTCGCCGGTTTCGCGCTGACGCACACGACTACGCTGCTTCACCTGTACACGGTCGCGGCGCTGCTCGGTGTTGCGCGGGCGTTTGCCGGGCCGGCGTTGCAGGCGCTCGCGCCGAACCTGGTTCCGCGCGAGATCCTGCCGCGGGCGATCGCGCTGTCGTCTATCTCCTGGCAGAGCGGTGCGATCGCCGGGCCTGCCGTCGGCGGCTACCTTTACGCCCTCGCGCCCCATGCGCCGTACGTCGCCAGCGCGATCCTGTTCGCCGTCGCTTTCGCGTGCCTGATGTGCATCGGACCGATCGCTCGGAGCGAGCTCGACCGCAGCCGCAACCCCTGGAAGCAAATGGTCGATGGCCTGCGCTACGTCCGGCACAACCGGCTGGTGCTCGGCGCGATCAGTCTCGACCTGTTCGCGGTGCTGCTTGGGGGTGCAACCGCGATGCTGCCAGTTTTCGCCCGCGATGTGCTCCACGCGGGCCCGGAAGGTCTCGGGCATCTCCGAGCGGCGCCCGCCGTCGGGGCGACGTTGACGGCTGCTTTCTTCTCGGTCCGGCCGCTCAAGCATCATGTCGGGGTGAAGATGCTGACCGCGGTTGGAGTGTTCGGGGCGGCGACCATCGTCTTCGGATTCTCGCGCTGGATGCCGCTCTCGCTCGCTTGCCTCGCGCTGCTGGGCGCGGCCGATATGTTCTCCGTTTACGTCCGCCAATCGCTGATCCAGCTCTACACCCCGGATGAGATGCGCGGGCGTGTCGGAGCGGTCTCGTCGCTCTTCATATCGGCCTCGAATGAGCTCGGGGAAGCCGAGTCCGGCTTCCTCGGCGCGCTCATCGGCCCGGTCACCGCCGTCATCGCCGGCGGGGTCGGCGCGGTCCTGGTGGTCGTGCTGTGGAGTTGGTGGTTCCCCGAATTACGCCTTGCAAAAAGCTTCGATGCCCCCGATTTGGCGCGGCGGACACAAGCCCCCCTGGAGGAGAGCCTGGAATGAAGGCCGCGAATATCCTCGAAACGATCGGCAATACCCCGCACATCCGCATCAATCGGCTGTTCGGCGACAAGGCCGAGGTCTGGATGAAGTCGGAACGGGCCAATCCCGGGGGCTCGATCAAGGACCGCATCGCGCTCGCAATGATCGAAGACGCAGAGCGCAGCGGAAAGCTGAAACCGGGTGGGACGATCATCGAGCCGACCTCAGGCAATACCGGCATCGGCCTGGCCATGGTCGCGGCAGTGAAGGGCTACAAGCTGATCCTGGTCATGCCCGACAGCATGAGCGTTGAGCGCCGCCGCCTGATGCTCGCTTATGGTGCGACGTTCGATCTCACTCCCAAAGAAGTGGGCATGTCCGGCGCCGTGAAGCGTGCCGAAGAGCTTATCGAGCAGACGCCTGGAAGCTGGATGCCGCAGCAGTTCGACAATCCGGCGAACGTGGAAGTCCATCGCAAGACCACCGCGCAGGAAATCCTCCGCGATTTCGGCGACCAACCGCTCGATGCCATCATTACCGGCGTCGGCACCGGCGGGCACATCACCGCCTGCGCCGAGGTGCTAAAGCCAGCATGGCCGAACCTTAAAGTGTTCGCTGTCGAGCCGGCGCTTTCGCCAATCCTCAATGGCGGCAAACCGGGACCGCACCCGATACAGGGACTGGGCGCCAACTTCATTCCAAGCATCCTCAACACGGGGGCGCTCGACGGCGTCATCGATGTCGATGCGGGCGATGCCAAGGAAATGGCGCGTCGGGCAGCGCGCGAAGAGGGGTTGCTTATCGGCATCTCGTCCGGCGCGGCGCTGGCGGGCGTGGCGCAGAAGCTACCCGAACTGGGTGACCGGCCGCGTGTGCTTTGCTTCAATTATGACACGGGCGAGCGCTATCTGTCAGTGGCTGACTTCCTGCCCGAGTAAACTGCCTAACGGCGCGGTAACCGCGTCTCTTGGCCGACCCGTTAATCGGTCCCCATTAACTTACGCGCGTGGGCAGTACCCGTGCGCGGTATTTCGCGGCGGGCCCATAGTGGGGTCGGATGCGAAGGTCGCGATTTACCAGTGCCGTCGAAATGGTCGATCCCGTTACGGAACGGGCGTCGATCCGCGAGGCGTTCTGGTTCGACCTTCACACCCCTGAAAGCCCCGACGAAGATTCGCTAGCCGACTGGCGGGTGGCAGGGCTCGACCAGATCGCCCTGCTACTCGGCTTCATGCACATGCTGGTCGTCGCCGGCTACGTCCTCCTCTCGACGAAAATCCCACTGTGTAATTGCACAGATAATCCGCTGATCCCGTCGCTGCTTGCGTTGGGCCTGGATGCCGTGGCGGCTTTCGCCCTGGTGGCGAGGCATAAGTACAAGTTCTCGGCGCATACGGTCGTCCGCGGCTTGTGCGGGTACCTCGCCGTCAGCGGACTATTGTGGATCTGGTTTGGCCAGACGGTGGCGGACGACCTGTTCCTCATTCAGATCGCAGCGTCGCAGATCGTTCTTTGCGCGGGCATCGCAATCGGCGCGATCGTTTCGATCAGCTCGCCGCCGCTGGCGTTGGTGAATGGCGCAGTGTCATCGATTGCTGCGATCGTTCTGGCCCGCTCGGCAATCGTTTCGCTCGGCGTCGAGATCATGGGAATGGTGCTGGTGGCGTACAGCATTGCCGGGACGAAGAAGATCCTGGTGACCGGACGAGCTCGCCTTCGCCTCGACGCTGCTGCTCGCAAGGCGCTCCGCTTCGTCGACGAGTTCGAGAACAGCGGGCGCGGCTGGTTCTGGGAGACGGACTCGCTCGGCACACTCTCCTACGTTTCGCAGCAGCTGGCGGACGATTTTCAATGCCAGCCTGAAGAACTTCTCGGCCGTCAGTTCACCACCCTATTGTCGGTCGATACTCACGGGTCCGACGTGATCGAGGAGCGGAAGACCCTCGGCTTCCATCTGTCGGCGCGCTTTCCGTTCTCCGACGTGGTCGTGCGCCCGGCGAGCGACCAGGACGTGCATTGGTCCCTGTCCGGCAACCCGATCTTCGACGAGCGCGGCCGCTTCCTCGGTTTCCGCGGCATCGGCACGGACCTTACCGAGCAGCGCCGTTCGGAGCAGGAAATCTCCCGTCTCGCACGCTTCGACTCGCTGACCAGCCTGCCCAACCGCGCCATGATGCGGCAGACTCTCGACGAAGCGCTCCGCAACTCTACGCACCGCCAGCGCGGCTGCAGCATGTTCCTGATCGATCTCGATCGCTTCAAGAACGTCAACGATACGTTGGGCCACCCCGTCGGCGACGCACTTTTGAGGCAGGTCGCCGAGCGCCTGAAATCGGTCATGGGCAATCACGGTCAGGTCGGCCGCTTGGGTGGCGACGAGTTCCAGGCAGTCCTTCCGGGTACCGTCGACATCGGCCTGCTGGAATCGCTCGCGCGAACGCTGATCGAGCAGGTCTCACGTCCTTATTCGATCGAGGGTCACAAAGTGACGATCGGCGCCTCAGTCGGAATTGCCATCGGCGACCCGGGCCGGAGCACCGCCGACGCGCTGGTCCGGAATGCCGACCTCGCGCTCTACGCGGCGAAAGACGCCGGGCGCGGAAAGCATCGCTTCTACGAACCATCGATGCACAGCGAGGCGGCCGAGCGGCAGCTGCTCGAGAACGACCTCCGCCAGGCCATCGAGCGCGGCGAGCTGTCGATGAACTTCCAGCCGATCGTCCGCACCGCCGGCGAGGAAATTTCGGGATTCGAAGCGCTCGTCCGCTGGAACCACCCGGCGCGCGGGCAGATATCACCCGCCAAGTTCATTCCGCTCGCGGAAGAAGCAGGGCTGATTCCCAAGATTGGGGAATGGGTGCTCCGGACGTCTCTCGAAGAAGCAGCAAACTGGCCCGATCAGGTCCGCGTCGCCGTCAACCTGTCGCCGCTGCAGTTCAACGACCCGAACATCGTCCAAACGGTCGCCAATCACCTTCGTGAAACCGGTGTTCGAGCCGACCGCCTCGAGTTGGAAATCACCGAAGGCGTCTTCCTGGCAGACAGCGAATCCACCGACGAGACCTTCGCCGCGCTCAAGGATCTCGGCGTGCGGCTGGCGCTCGACGATTTCGGAACGGGCTATAGCTCCCTCGGCTATTTGAAGAAGGCGCCGTTCGACAAGATCAAGATCGACCAGAGCTTCGTGCGTGGTGCGGCGTCGAGCACCAACCGCAACGCCGCAATCATCCGCGCGATCGTGACGCTGGCTGAAACGCTGGGAATGGACACTTGCGCCGAGGGCGTCGAAACCCACGACGACCTTCACCTGATCCGCGAGCTCGGCGTCAGCATGATCCAGGGCTACATTTTCGGCAAACCGGCCGATGCCGAAACCACGCGGAAACTTGCCAACAGCGCTCGAGTAGAGGCTGAAGGCTACAAATGCATTCGCGAGCCAAGGCACCGGCTGATGCGCCGAGCCATTACTTGCATCGACGACGAGACGGTCGAAGTGAAACTTCGCAACATCAGCTCGATGGGCGCTCTCGTTGATTGTCCCCTGTCCGTCGCGCCAGGTGTCGTCCTGACCATCGACATTGTTGGCGTCGGGCCCATCATCGGTACCGTCTGCTGGGCCCAATCGGGCAAGTTCGGGCTTCGCTTCGACCAGTCATTCGACCTTGGCCGCCTCGCTCCCAAGAAGGATCGGCGCGGTGAAACGACCACCATGCTTCGGCCGTGGTACGTCGAGCGGCGGACGGCCTGATCCACGCACAGAAAAAGCGCCGGGCGAACCCGGCGCTTTCCCTTGTTAGTCAACCGTTAGCGGCGGTTGATATCGACGTTGCGGACGTAACCGCGGGCGTCGACGTCGCACCTAAACGACAGGTCGGCCGAGTTGTAATAGCGGCCGCTGCTCGCGATACCGCGAACGCGGGTATAGCCGTAATTGGGCGTGACTCGCGTGATGCCGAGGACCCGGCCCGTTGTGCCGTATGAGCCGACAAGGGCACCAAGGATGCCGCCGAGGCCGTTACGGGTATAAAGACGGTTCTGAACCGCGGCCGTACACTGACTTGCAGCAGCCGAAGTATTCATGCCGTAGGCATTCCCATAACCGTAGCCGTAGGCATTTCCGTAGGGCTGTGCGTAGCCGTACTGGCTGTAACCATAAGTAGGTTGCGAATAACCGTAATACTGAGCGGCAGACGGGGTCGCTGTCGCGAGCGCCGCCAAGCCGGCACCTCCAATCAGAAGTTTCTTCATCATAAGCATGGCTTGTCTCCTCCTTTGAGAAGCCTCGCCGTTAAAACGATTGGATTGCCGGAGCGGGGCGCCACTTATCGCCGAGAAACGGCAGCTCGTCGCTCATTGCTGTATACCCGGTGAACGGTTCAGCCGGGAGCAAGAAACGAAGGCCCGCCGGCGTGAACTTCCGACGGGCCTCCAACCCAGGGATATTGCGCGGTCCCTAAACCGCAACGACTCACAAAGGGGTATGCGAGCCGGTTGCGGCATGGTCACACAAAGAAATCGTCGGACTCAACGGGTTTACCCGCGCCTGTCCCGCTTCAGCACAGCGCGTGAGGGTGACTTGAGAGCAACAGCCTGCGCGCAAAGTCGCTACGGAGGCGAAAGTGGCGGAACAGTAGCTAACCTAAGTGAATTTTGACGACGTGAGCGATGACGATCTCCAGGTAATCGCCCGGATGCGGCACCGCGTCGAGCAGTGCCGCCGCCTGGCCGCGGCGCTGACCGACAAGCACGCCAGCGAGGTCCTGTTGCAAATGGCCGAGGAAGGCGAAGCCGATATCCGTCGGCTTGAAGCCTCCCACGCGGACGCAGAGGCTCCGCCTGTGCCAATGCCGAAGCCGGAATAGCCGCCGCTCTTAGTGCGCCGGCTCGGGCTGGCGCGGCGTCGCGGGTTCGCCGGTTCCGGCAAGCTCTTTGAACAAAGCGCGATAATGGATCATCGCCTGGCGGAGATCTTCGGTTCCCGCCTCGCCGCGCTCGTGACGCAGGGCGATGTCGTGCGCGGTCCGGTAATGGTCGACGACCTGCGGATGCTCGACCGAAATGTCGCCGGCGCGCTGGTCGAAGTCGCTGACGGGATAACCGCGAGCCTTCATCACTTCGCCGAGAAGCGCATCGGCAAATGCCACGGCCCGCGGTGGATCTTCCACGAAGCGCGCCTGCACCTCCGTCCAACGTCGGCCGAAATCCTCACGCTCGGCGGGGCTGAGCGGGCGGATGTCGAGCTTCTCAACTCGCTTCTCACGTTCGGCAAGTTCCGCCTCGGCCTTCGACGGGCTGCCGGCTTCTTCTACGGCGCGACGATATTCGGGCCCGAAATGCTCTTTCAGATGCTCGGATCGGCGGCGGCGGGACACGAACATCGCGACGATTCCGACGATGACGATCGCAGCGATGATGATCCCGATCAACAGGGGCTGGTTCATTGCGCTTCCTCCTCGAACTCAAGAGTTTCGGCGCGACAACGAACTTCTGTGCGTTTCGGGTGCAGCAGTTGGGCGCATCCACGGCTGTATTTGGCGTGACCGTCGGCGCTGAAATGGAAGTGGTGAGACCCGCCGGGAAACCCTGGGAAGGGAGACGGGTCTCGACTCGGGCATTAGGCTAATCGCGCCTTATCAGGCAGTTAGCCTTCGATAGCGGTCAGAATGCCTCCGCCGGGACCTTCATGAGCATGTCCGCGCCAGCCTCGATTTTCTTCCGTAAGGCGGAAGTCATCGGAAGCTCTCGCGTCGCAAAGAAGCGCGCGAGGGTGAGCTTCGAGTCGTAAAATGCGTTCGACTCCTTGCCAGCCGAAGCGGCCGCAATCTTGAGCCACATCCAGCTGAGGCTGACGAGGCCCATCAGGTTCATGTAGGCATAGGCCCCTGCCCCGGCATTGTCGGGATTTGCCATGCCGTTCTGCGCCAGCCACATCGTCGCGGCCTGTAGGTCGCCGAGTGCGGGTTCGAGCGCGGCGGCCACGCCGGCCGGATCGCCGGTCGCCTTGGCGTCGGCGATGTCGCGACTCACCAGCTCGAAGAAAGCGCGGACGGCGCGGCCATTGTCCTTAGGAAGCTTCCGGCCGACGAGGTCCATCGCCTGGATGCCGTTGGTGCCCTCGTAAATCTGGGTGATGCGGGCATCGCGGACGAACTGCTCCATACCGTGTTCGCGGATGTAGCCGTGGCCGCCGAACACCTGCTGCGCACTGACCGCGGCGTCGAAGCCCTTGTCGGTGAGGTAGCCCTTGATCACCGGAGTCAGCAGTCCAAGGAGGTCGTCGGCTTGCTGGCGCTCGTCCTCGTCGGGAGAACGGCGCAGCAGGTCGACCTGAAGCGCGCCCCACAGAACTAGCGCGCGGCCCGCTTCAATGTAGGCGCGAGCCTCCATCAGCATCCGGCGAACGTCGGGATGGACGATGATCGGGTCGGCCTTGGCGTCAACCTCGCGCTCGTCGGGACGGAGCGCCCGGCCCTGCCGGCGATCCTTCGCATAGGCTGCGGCGTTTTGGTAAGCGACCTCGCCTTGCGCCAGGCCCTGCAGCCCGACGCCGAGCCGTGCGGCGTTCATCATGATGAACATAGCGGCGAGGCCCTTCTCCGGCTCACCGACCAGCCAGCCCTTCGCCCCGTCGTAATTCATGACGCAGGTGGCGTTGCCGTGAATGCCCATCTTCTTTTCGAGCGCGCCGCAGCCGAGCTTGTTGCGCTCACCCAGCGAGCCGTCTTCGTTCACCAGGAACTTCGGCACGACGAACAGGCTGATGCCTTTCACATTGTCCGGGGCGCCCGCGATTTTCGCGAGGACAAGGTGGATGATGTTGTCCGCCAGATCGTGTTCGCCGCTCGAAATGAAGATTTTCGTGCCGGTAATCGCGTAACTTCCGTCTGAATTGGGCTCCGCGCGCGTCTTCAGGAGGCCCAGATCGGTCCCGCAATGCGGCTCGGTGAGGTTCATGGTCCCGGTCCATTTGCCGGTGATCATGGTCGGCACGTACCTCTGCTTCAGCTCGTCCGAGCCCTTGATTAGTAGTGACGCAATCGCCCCGCTGGTAAGGCCCTGGTACATCTCGAAGCTGTGGTTCGCTGAGAGGATGTATTCAGTAACCGCGGTGCCAACCACTTGCGGCAGCCCCTGCCCGCCATACTCTTCGGGCCCCGTCAGCGTCGGCCATCCGGCCTCGACGAATTGGTCGTAAGCCTCCTTGAACCCGGGCGGAGTCGTGACCGAGCCATCGTCCGCACGCTTGCAGCCGACCTCGTCGCCGACCTTGTTCAGCGGCGCCAGCACCTCGGCGGAGAATTTCCCCGCTTCTTCCAGGATCGCCTCGACAAGGTCGGGCGTCGCGTTGGCGAAGCCCGGAAGGTTCGAATAACGGCCGATGTCGAGGACGTCGTTGAGGATGAAGAGCGTCTCGCGGACAGGCGCAGTGTAGGTGGGCATGCTTGCTGACCTCCGTGTCAGCTAGCGTCTATTGACCCACCGCCGAAGCGTCCAGCATCCGTGCATCCACAGTTCACCGAAATCCGTATATTCAGTTCGAAGGAGATCGAAGCATGAAGCGAGTGACTGGATTACTGGTCGGGGCGTTGCTGACATTGCCTGCCGCGACAAGCGCGGCGCCGGCACGGACCGAGACTGCGGTGCTGGCGGGCGGCTGCTTCTGGGGGATGGAGTCGGTTTTCGAACATGTGAAAGGCGTGACCGATGTCGTGTCGGGCTATGCCGGCGGATCGGCGCAGAATGCGCATTACGATGACGCGGATTCGGGTCACGCTGAAGCGGTTCGGATAACTTACGACCCGACGAAGATCAGCTATGCGACGTTGCTGCAGGTTTATTTCGCTGTTGCCCACAACCCGACCGAGGTGAACCGGCAGGGACCGGACGAGGGGCCGAGCTATCGCAGTGCGGTTTTCCCGCAGAATGCGAGCCAGGAAGCTCAGGCCAGGAGCTTCATCGCGAAGCTGACCGCGAGCCACGTGTTCAAGCGGCCGATCGCCACAAAGATCGAACATGGCGGCTTCTATCCGGCCGAGGCATATCACCAGGACTTCGCTCGGCGGAACCCGGATTACCCCTATATCGTCATCAACGACCGTCCGAAGGTGGTCGCCCTGAAACGGCAGTATCCCAATCTTTTCAGGGGCTAAGCTGCTAAGCGGTTAATCTTTCACGATATATTCAGGGCGGGGGCGACAAATGCGCGCCCTCGCCCTATATGACGATTCCGAGACGCCAGCTGGAGCCGGAGACATGCTGACGACCAATCCCTTCGACGACGACAAGCTGCGCGAGGAGTGCGGCATTTTTGGCATCTGGGGTGCCGAACATGCCTCAAATTTTGTCGCGCTCGGCCTTCATGCGCTGCAGCACCGCGGCCAGGAAGCCGCCGGCATTACCAGCTTTGATGGCGGCCAGTTCCACTCGCACCGGGCGATGGGCCATGTCGCTGGCAGCTTCGATCGCGAAGAGACGATGCGGAAGCTCGCCGGCCGTTCTGCGATAGGTCACGTTCGTTATTCGACCACTGGCGAGACGGCGCTCCGCAACGTCCAGCCGCTTTTCGCCGAGCTCTCCGAAGGCGGGTTCGCGGTCGCTCACAATGGCAATCTGTCGAACGCGCTGAAGCTTCGCCGCACGCTCAACCGCCGCGGCTCGATCTTCCAATCGACCAGCGACACCGAAGTTATCATCCACCTCGTCGCCACCTCGGACAAAGCCAATAAGCTCGACCAGTTGGTCGATGCGCTGAAGCAGGTCGAAGGCGCCTATTCTCTGGTCGTGCTGACCGACGACGGCCTCGTCGCCTGCCGCGACCCGCTCGGCATCCGGCCGCTCGTCATGGGCAAACTCGGCGAAGCGACGATCTTCGCCTCCGAGACCGTCGCGCTCGACGTGATCGGCGCGACCTTCATCCGCGACGTCGAGCCAGGCGAGCTTGTCGTCGTCAACGACAACGGCATCCGCTCCTTCCGCCCGTTCGAGGCGGTCGCGCCGCGGCCGTGCATATTTGAGCACGTCTATTTCTCGCGTCCGGATTCGATCGCCGAAGGTGTGTCGGTCTACGAAGTCCGCAAGAACATCGGCGCGGAGCTTTCACGCGAATCCCCTGTCGAAGCCGATTATGTCGTGCCGGTGCCGGACAGCGGCGTGCCGGCAGCGCTCGGCTTCAGCCAGGCCTCGGGCATTCCGTTCGAGCTCGGGATCATCCGCTCGCACTATGTCGGGCGGACCTTCATCCAGCCGAACCAGGCAGTCCGCCTCCAAGGCGTGAAGCTGAAGCACAACGCGAACTCCGCGCTGATCGACGGCAAGAGCATCGTGCTGGTCGACGATTCAATCGTCCGCGGCACTACGTCAGTAAAGCTCGTGCAGATGATGCGCGACGCCGGCGCGCGCGAAGTGCACATGCGAATTGCCTCACCGCCGACGCGGCACAGCTGCTTCTATGGGGTCGACACGCCGGAGCGCGCCAAGCTGCTCGCAGCGCAGATGACGGTCGAGCAGATGCGCGACTACATCAACGCCGACAGCCTCGCCTTCATCTCGATCGAGGGCCTGTATCGGGCGCTTGGCCAGGAGCGCGACGGCAAAGCGCCCCAGCGCTGCGATGCATGCTTCACTGGCGACTATCCGACCAGCCTCACCGATGTATCGGAGAAGGACGGTGGATCCACCCTGTCGTTGGTGGCGAGCCGCTAGCCAGCACCCACGAACTGACCGTCAGCGCGATGGAGACCACGGTCTCCTGCCAGTGCATGGCGGTTACGTCGCCCGAGAGCATGATCGGCGCCCACACGAGCACTGTGATCAACGTAATGTTCGCGGCTGCACCGAGCGAGCCGAGCCGTGGCGCAAGATTCGTCAAGATCGCTAATCCGCACACCGTGTAGATCGCTCCGGTTGCATAAGCCCAGAAAACCGGCAGGCCGAGCCAGCTCGGGACCAGCGGCGCTGTCAGCTCCAGATAGAAGAAATGCGAGAGCCCGAAGGCGATGAGGGCAAGGCCGTAAAGCAGCCACGCGATCCGCTTCGCCAAATCGCTCGCGACGCCTTTTCCGCTGGCGGCCAGCTCTGCGTACAGCACCCACGCCGCGGCGATCAGCACCCAGTTCTCGGCGTTACTTTGGTAGGAGCCTTCGACGAGCGGCGCTTTGAAAATGAAGGGCAGTTTGAAGACGGCCGTCCAAAGAATCAGGACGATGGTCAGGACCAAGGCTGCCACCGTTGACGTAGGCTTCGCCAATAATCCGGCGCCGCATCCCAGCGCGACCAAGCCCGACAAATAACCAAGCAGCCCATATCCCGGCGTGCCTTCCGCTACCGGCTGCCAGATCGGACCGGCGAAGCCGCTAAGAACCCCAACCACGATGCCAATGAACGTCAGCGCAAAGGCAATCCGAGACGCTTGCTTCCAGTTCATCGCGCTCTCCCCTTGGCCGGCATCATGCCCCTTGCCGGCAAAATGAATCGCCTTTCGAGCAACCGCCGCCTTTTTGCGGGCGAAGCGCGATGTTAGGGCGCGCGCCATGACAGACACGAAACCCCTTGCCGACAGGCTGGCGATCGTCACCGGCGCAAGCCGCGGCATCGGCGCGGCAACGGCCGAAGCGCTCGCCGCCGCCGGCGCTCACGTCGTCCTCGTTGCTCGAACCGCCAGCGCGCTCGAGGAAGTCGAGGAGCGAATCCACGAGGCTGGCGGCAACGCGACCATCGCTCCGCTCGACCTTAGCCAGGGCGATTCGATCGCCAAGCTCGGCAGCGCGATCGCCGAACGCTGGAACAAGCTCGACGTGCTCGTCCTCAATGCCGCGATGCTGGGGTCGCTGACGCCCGTGCAGGACATCGATCCCAAGGAGTATTCGCGGATCCTGACCCTCAACGTCCTCGCCAACCAGGCGCTGATCGCCGCTTTCGACCCGCTGCTGAAGAATGCCGAGCGGGCCGATGTAGTCGGCGTGACCTCGTCAGTGGGCGCCGACCCGCGCGCCTTCTGGGGCGCCTACGGGTCATCGAAGGCCGCGCTCGAAGGCTTGCTCGGCGCCTATGCCGACGAGACGGAATATCTGGGTCGGCTGCACGTCCACATCATCGATCCCGGCGCGACTCGGACGCGGATGCGGGCGAATGCCTTCCCGGGCGAAGAACCGGAAAGCGTCAAGCCGCCACGGGCGGTTGCAGAGGCTATTCTAAAACGTCTCGTCGGGGACGCGCCTCTGGTCGAACGGATCCGCGTCGACGCTTAGGCGAGTGAGAAGCGCGTCAGCCGCTGGGTGGGGTCGGCAACGTCCAGGCGCAGGTGAACCGCGTCACCGATTTGAAGCTCGCCCGGAATGCGGGTGATGATTGCGGGATCGCAGATCTGGATGCGTGCGCCGCGCTTGCGGTCGTAGTCGGTGACAGTGCCGTCGAAAGTCTCACCGACGCGACCTTGAAGCTCGACCGCTTCCGCAAGCTCGAGGACCGCAGCGTCCACCTGCCCCGCCTTCGATTCCGCGCGGTTCATGACATTGGGCAGTTTGTCGAACGCAGCCGTTACCCAATCTGGCACGACCTTTCCGTTCGCGACTGCCAGCGCCGCTTCGGTGACATAGCGGTCGGCAAGGCGACGCAGCGGCGCGGTGCCGTGAACATAAGTGGCGCGCATCGCCGAATGCCAGGGCTTTTCGCCCGCCTTGAAGGGCGCGTAGCTGGCGTGCGCGCCGGTCCGGCGGATAGCCAGCATGAAGGCGGCCTGCTTCGCGTCGTTGGGGTCGAGCGTGCGCTGGCGGTCTTCGAGGCTCATCGACTTGGGCCAATCGAGGCCGAATGCCTTCGCGCTGTGGCGAAGGCGGCGGATCGACCACTCGTCCGGCTCTCCCATTACCCGGAACAGGCCAGTGTGGTGGGCATAGAGCGCATCCGCCACGGCCAGGTTGTCGGCAAGCGACAGCGCCGCATTGTCCTGCTCCATGTCGCTCATCGGCCGGAACTCGAGCGTGAAGGAGCCATCCGGCTGTTCGACCACCTGTTGCTGCGGAGGATCGACACGTGACGCGCCGCGCGCATCTTCCGCACCAGCAATTCGGCGTGCGAGCTCGTTGAAATTGGAAGGTAAATCTGAGGGTTGAACCGTCGCATAGCCGAGCTTGGCGCGGCTGCGGATGAGCGCTCGCTCGGCGCTGTCGAGCGTCGCGGTACCATTGGGGTCTACGCGTACCATGAACAGGATGCATGGCTTGTCGGCGTTCGGCAGCAGGCTGGCGGCGCCTTCGCTCAGCGCCTTCGGATAGAGACTGATCTTGCCGTTGGGTATGTAGATCGTCTCGCCGCGCTTCCAGGCTTCCGTGTCGATTGGCCCGCCGTTGGCGATGAACCAGCCGATGTCGGCGATCGCGTAACGGAGGATGAGGTCGCTTCCTGCCCGCTCGATCGTGAACGCCTGGTCGAGGTCGGTCGAGCTCAGAGGGTCGAGCGTGACGAACGGAAGGTTCGTCCGATCGATGTGATCGCCCGCCGGCGATTTGCCGATGGCCGCAGCGGCCTCAGCCTCCGCGTCCGTCGGGAAGTCGCCCGGGAGCTGGAACTGGGTCCGGATCGTCGCGAGGCCCTCAGCGAGCACCCGCGTCCGGTCGACGATCGCCTTCAAGGTTTGACCATCGTGACCTGGGCCACGTCGATCGCGCCGCCGCGGAAGCCGCCCTCGCAATACATCAGGTAGTAACGCCAGAGCTGGTGGAATGGCTCGCCGAACTCGTCGAGGTCGCCGCGCGCCACGGCCTGATCGTAACGGTTGCGCCAGCGCTTCAGCGTCTCGGCGTAATCGAGACGGAATTCCTCGCGGTCCTGCCAGCTGAGCCCGCGTTCCACCGCCAGCGACGCAAAGCTCGGCTCGTCGAGCAGCAGCCCGCCGGGGAAGATGTAGGTCTGGATGAAATCGGGGCTGCGCGCATAATTGGCGAAGATCTCGTGGCGCATCGAGATGAATTGCAGCGCCGCCCGGCCGCCAGGCTTCAGGTTGCGGGCAATGCAGTCGAGATAGACCGGCCACCAGCGTTGGCCGACGGCCTCGACCATCTCCACCGAGGCCACTGCATCGAACTGCTCCGCGGTGTCGCGATAGTCCTGAAGGCGGATTTCAATCTTGCCGGAGAGACCCGCAGCGTTGATTTTCGCCTCCGCCCACGCCTTCTGCTCCTTTGAAAGAGTGAGACCGACGACCGAGGCGCCGCGCTTCGCGGCCTCGATTGCGAGTGTTCCCCAGCCGCAGCCAATCTCCAGCAGTCGATCGCCCGCTTTCAGTTCAAGGCGATCAAGCAGCGTATGAACCTTGTGGAGCTGCGCCTTCTCCAGCGGCTCCTTCGCGGATGCGAAGCGAGCCGACGAGTAAGTCATCGTCTCGTCAAGCCAGGCGGAATAGAAGTCGTTGCCGAGATCATAGTGGGCCGCGATGTTCTTCGCGGCTTTGCGTGGCGCGTTGTCGCGAAGGCGATGGGCAAGCGCGTTGACCATCCGGAACGGGCCTTTGGCACGTCCGACATCGCCAAGCGCGACGGCGTTCGCGGAGAACAATTCGAAAATGCGGACCGGATCGGGACTCGACCATTCGCCGAGCGTCCACGCCTTGTACCAGCCGACTGAGCCCGACGTTGCGAGCCGGACCAGCGACATCCAGCTAACCAACCGCACGGTGGCATGCGGGCCCTTGGCACGAAAGCCGAGGCGGCGCTTCTCTCCGTCCGGGAGAATCGCGTCTAGCCCGCCGGTCACGAGGTTTCGGTCGATCTGGTCGAGCACCTTCGCGAAAGCCGGAGCGACGACACGGGCGAGCGCGCCGCCGCCAGTCGAGAAACCGCGGTCCGCGTGAAGCAGATGGTCGCCGCGCGTGCTCATGGCGGCGGAGTTATGAATTCGAAGGCTGATTGTCGAGCGGGACGAGGAAGGAATGGCCGCGGAAGAATTTCTTCACCTTCGACGGCACCGTCTTCGACCGCAGCGCTCCATAGAAGCGCTGGTCCGACAAGTAAGTGCGCCCGTCGACATCGACGACGATTGGCATGCGGGACCAGACGAGGAACGAGCGAACGTAGCGCATGCTCGCCCTGGCCCTCGCCAGCTTGGGATCGTCGAGACCTAACGGATCGCTCTCCGGATCAATCACCAGGCCCTGACGGTAGTCATAGCTGCCAGTGCCGAAGCGGTCGGCGCTGCGCCACTGGATGGTACGTTCCCAAAAGGCGAGCGGCGGGGGGCCAGCGACGACCAAGGTCGGCTCGATGCCGCGAGCGCGGAGGACCGCAGCAGTTGCGCTTTCTACCCGCGCGCTCTCGCCGAGGTTGAACGCGATGTAGATGAGCATCAGGAGGCCAGCGACTTGCGCCGGTCGTCCAGGATTCGCTGATTCTCGCCGCCAGCTGATCGCCGACCAAGCGATGCCGACGATCATCAGCAGCCAATAGACCCAATCGACGATGAAGATGGCATCGCCCGAGTACCAGCGTTCGCTCACCGGCGCGAACAGCGCGATGGCGTAAGTGGTCAGCCAGTCGAGGAACGGGTGGGTGAGGACCGCGAGGAACGCGACGACGAACAGGGGCCCGGCACGAAACGGGAGGGTGCCGGGCTTCGGGGTTCGTAAACGGTCGAGGAGCCACAGGATCGCGACGATGCCCGCCGCAAGGATCGGCCAGGCGAAGATCGCGTGAAGTGGGCCACGGTGAAACTCGATCCCGTCCACCGGGATGACGAGCGGTGCGAAGACATCGATATCCGGCGCATTGGCGCCGAGCAGGCAGGCGGCCATCGCGTAGCGCGATTGGCGCTTCAGCCCCACCTGGCCGATCAGCGCGCCAGCAAGCGTGTGGGTGATGTTGTCCAATCAGCAGCCGCAAATCACTCGGGTCGCGGCTCCTTTTCGACCTGCCAGGTCTGGCCCTTGGAAACGAGCTTCTGGAGGTCGGCGGTCTTGCCCGAAGCCGCGGCCTCGTTCTGCTCGCGAACGGCGGATTCGAAGGTCGGCGCCGGGTCTTCGTAAATCACACCCAGCGCGACCGGGAAGCTCGGCGGCATTTCGATCAGCATCGCCGCGATGCCCTTGTTCTTCGGGTCATGGACGATGACCGCCGAATCGTCGCCCTCGACGACCTTGAGGCGGAGGTTCTCGACATCCAGCGCAAGGCCCTTGGTGCCGTTGGCGAACAGCATCTTCTCGCCGGCCTTCAGCCACAGCTGCTTGTCGGCGGCGATCTCGCGGCTGGTGAAGCTGGCGAAGACGTCGTCGTTATACACCACGCAATTCTGGTAGATTTCGACAAAGCTCGCGCCGCGGTGGCCGTGCGCGGCCTTGAGCACGTCGGGCAAATTCTTGTGCACGTCGATGCCGCGCGCAACGAACCGCGCGCCCGAGCCCAGAGCGAACATGCACGGCGTCACCGGCCGGTCGACCGATCCGAACGGAGTCGAGGGCGAGCGAGTGCCGACGCGGCTGGTCGGCGAGTACTGGCCCTTGGTCAGCCCATAGATCTCATTGTTGAACAGCAGGATCTGGCAGTCGAGGTTGCGGCGCAGCACGTGCATCGTGTGGTTGCCGCCGATCGACAGCGCGTCGCCGTCGCCGGTGATGATCCACACGTCGAGATCCGGATTGGCGAGCTTGATGCCCGTCGCGAAGGCCGGCGCTCGCCCGTGGATCGTGTGGAAGCCGTAGCTCGCCATGTAATAAGGAAAGCGGCTCGAGCAGCCGATGCCGCTGACGAACACCGTCTTTTCGCGCGCGACGCCAAGGTCCGGCATCGTGCGCTGCACGGCCTTCAGCACCGCATAGTCGCCGCAGCCGGGGCACCAGCGGACCTCCTGGTCGCTCGCCCAGTCCTTGGCGGTGGTGGTCGGGATCGGGGAAATTTCGTTCATTTCAGCGGATGCTTCCAATCCAGTAGACCAAGCCGAGCACGATAATCAGCAGCATGACCAGCGGGAAAACGTTGATCTGTTTCATGCGAATGTTCCCAATGTTCGCACTCACGAGCCCAGTTTCGCATCGATCGCAGCCTCGATCTCCGCGATGCGGAACGGGTGGCCCGACACCTTGGTCAGCGGCTGCGCATCGACAAGATACTGGTCGCGCAGGAGCGTCTTCAGCTGGCCCATGTTCATCTCGGGCACGAGGATATGTTTGAAGCCCTTCAATAGGACAGACATATTTTGCGGCATCGGCCAGATGTGGCGGATGTGGACGTGGGCGACGTCCTGCCCCTTGGCGATCGCGCGGCGCACCGCCTGGTGGATCGGGCCGAAGGTCGAGCCCCAGCCGACGACCGCCAATTCGGCGCCTTCGCGGCCGAGGCAGATGTCCTGGTCGGGAATGGACCTGGCGACGCCCAGCACCTTGTTGGCGCGGGTGTCGGTCATCTCCTGATGGGCGCCGGGCGAATAGTCGATGTTCCCTGTACCGGGCTGCTTTTCGATGCCGCCAATGCGGTGCTCCAGCCCCGGGGTACCCGGCTTGATCCACGGCCGCGCAAGGTCGCCGTTGCGGGCGAAGGGCATGACCCCCTCGCCTTCCGCTGGCGGCGTGTCGAAATGGCTGACCGGGAACGGCGCGTAGCCACTCATGTCGGGCACTTTCCACGGCTCCGCCGCATTCGCGATGTAACCGTCGGTCAGCAGCATGACCGGGGTCATGTAACGGGTGGCGATGCGACACGCCTCGATTGCGCATTCGAACGCGTCGGCGGGCGAGCGCGCGGCGATCACCGGCAGGGGGGCATCGGCGTTGCGGCCATAAACTGCCTGGTAGAGGTCCGACTGCTCGGTCTTGGTCGGCAGGCCCGTCGAGGGCCCGCCGCGCTGCGAATTGACGATCACCAGCGGCAGCTCGGTCATGATCGCGAGGCCCATCGCTTCGGTCTTGAGCGCAATGCCCGGGCCCGACGATGAAGTGATGCCGAGCTGGCCGGCATAGCTGGCGCCGATCGCCGAGCAGATCGCGGCAATCTCATCCTCCGCCTGGAAGGTAGTGATGCCATATTCCTTGAGCCGCGACAGGTGATGCAGCAGCGCCGAGGCCGGCGTGATCGGATAGCCGCCGAAGAACATCTTCAGGTTCGCGAGCTGGCAACCGGCGACCAGGCCCAGCGCCAGCGCTTCGGCGCCAGTCACCGTGCGGTAGAGCCCCGGCTCGGCGGGGGCAGCGGCGATATGATGCTGCTTGAACGGCGAGCCCATCTCGACCGTCTCGCCATAGGCATGGCCGGCGTTCAGCGCCGCGATATTGGCTTCGGCGAGCTCGGGCGCCTTGGCGAACTTGGTGTTGAGCCAGTCGACGATCGGCTGGCGATCGCGGTCGAACATCCAGAGCGCGAGCCCCAGCGTCCACATGTTCTTGCAACGCAGCGCTTCCTTGTTGCCGAGACCGAACGGCTTCACGGCATCGAGCGTCAGCTGCGAGATGTTGAAGTGGACGACCTGCCATTTGGCGAGGCTGCCGTCGTCGAGCGGGCTCACCTCGTACCCCGCCTTGGCGAGATTGCGCGCCGTGAACTCGCCCTCGTCGGCGATGATCAGTCCGCCTTCGCGAAGCGCCTCGGCATTCACCTTCAGCGCAGCCGGGTTCATCGCAATGAGGACGTCGGGCTGGTCGCCGGCGGTCTCGATCGCGGTCGAGCCAAAATTGATCTGGAAGGCGGAGACGCCGAACGTCGTGCCCTGCGGCGCGCGGATTTCCGCCGGGAAATCGGGGAAAGTAGCGAGGTCGTTGCCGGCCAGCGCAGTGGAGAGCGTGAACTGCCCGCCGGTCAGCTGCATGCCGTCGCCGGAATCGCCGGCAAAGCGGACGACGACGGCTTCCTGCGGCGGATGAGCCGTCGCTTCCTTATCGGTGAGGAGGTGGGTGGCGGTGGCCACGAGAGACGAGTCCTTCAAATACGCGCGAGTTGCAGGGGCGCTACTTTAGGACTCTGTGTTCTTCAGCGCCACCGTTTCATCGCTCTTTTAACTGACGGCGAGTGAAGGCAGTATGCGCTCGGGGGAAAGCGATGATCTTCAAGCGCGCCGTGGCCAAGCTTCGCGCTCAGGACTGGACGGCGATCAGCATTGAACTCGCCATCGTCATTTTCGGCGTGTGGATTGGCAATTGGGTCAACGACTGGAGCCAGGCTCGGGCCCAGGAGCGCGAAGCAAAGACACTGGTTCTTCGACTTCGGCCTCAGCTGGAACGCCTGTCAGCGATCGAAGAAGGCGAACGCGACTATTACCGGATCACTCGGCGATACGCCGAAACGGCACTTGATGGCTGGAGAGGTGACGCGCGGGTCTCCGAGGCAGATTTCGTCATTGCCGCATATCAGGCGAGCCAAGTTGCCGGTCTTTCGATCGACGGTTCGTCATTGTCCATCGCGCTCGGCGCGGATGCGGTCCACAAGATCGATGACCCGGCGCTGCGCGAAGCGGTCATCAGCGTCATGAGTTTCAATTTTACAGCGCTGCGGGCCGACACACTCTTGGACGACTATCGCAGGCACGTTCGCGAAATCATTCCCTACCCCGTGCAACAACGCATCCGCGATAGTTGCGGCGATCGCCAGACTCAGGACTTCCTTATCCTTCCGCCGAATTGCTCGATAACCGTCTCAGGCCAGGAAGCTGCGCAGGCGGCCGCGATGCTCCGCTCTCATCCGGAGTTGGCGGGACAACTTGCATTTCACCTCGCCCAAACGACCGCTTGGCTAAGCAACCTATCCCGTCTCGAAGCGCGAGTGCGCCCGCTGCTCACGCTAATCGACCAGAACACAGGGTTGAAACGGCCATGATCTTCAAGCGGGCGGCTGCGAAGCTGAGAGCACAGGACTGGTTCGCGATTGCGGTCGAGCTCGGAATCGTCATCCTTGGTGTCTTCATTGGCAGCTGGGTCAACGACTGGAGCCAGCAACGTGCCGCGGACCGCGAGACGCGCGAGCTGCTGCTTCAGCTGCGGCCGGAAATGACGCGTCAGCGCGAGTCGATGACCAGCATCACCGACTATTCGAAGACAACCCGTAACTATGCCGACGTTGCGTTTGCCGGATGGCGCCGCGATCCGCGCGTCAGCGACAACGACTTCGTTATCGCTGCTTATCAGGCGAGCCAGGTGTACGGGTTGAGCGCCAATGGCCAGACCTGGGCGACGATCTTCGGTGGCGACCAGCTGAGACGGATCGACGATCCCGCGATCCGAGCACCGTTACAACGGCTTATGACCTACGATTACTCATTGCTGTCGTACGATCGGATGGCGACGAAGTATCGCGACAACGTACGCCTGGTTATTCCGAACGATATCCAGCAACAGATCCGGCGGTCCTGTGGCGATCGGCTGATCCAGGATGGTCGGGCGCTCGCCTTGCCCGCCACCTGCCCGATCACGATCGCAGGCGCGGCCCAGGCGGCGGCCGCACTTCGTGCGCATCCCGAACTCATCGGGCAGCTCGCCCAGCACCAGTCCGCTATTTCGACGCAATTCGTGAATGTCGCCTTGGTGGAAACGCAGGTCGACGCTCTCGACAAGGCCATAGCGCAGCTGCGGTAACGCGGACTTGGATACGGAGGTGCAACGATGATCCTGCGCAGGTTGACGGCGAACCTCAAGACCCAGAACTGGACCGCGATCACGATTGAGTTCCTGATCGTCGTTCTCGGCGTCTTCATCGGCACCCAAGTGTCGAACTGGAACCAGGAGAGGATTGAAAAGCGACAGACCGAGCGCATGCTCGTCGAGCTTGGCCCGGCGTTGAAGAATTTCGTCGACTTCTTTCAAACGGCCAGGACCTATTACGCGACAACGCACGCTTATTCCGAAGACGCCTTTGCCGGATGGCGAAACGACCCGAAGGTTAGCGACAAGCAGTTTGTCGTCGGCGCCTATCAGGCAAGTCAAATGTATACGTTCGGGATCAATGGCAGCAGCTGGGCCACGATCTTCGGCAGCGACCACCTGCGTGACATCGACGATCTGCAGATTCGCCGGGGCCTCGCCGGCCTGATGACCACGAACTACGAGACGCTCGAGGCTCCACTCGCGACACCCTATCGCGAGCAAGTGAGAAAGGTCATTCCCGAGGATATCCAGGACGCTATCCGCGCTCAGTGCGGCGATCGGGCGCAGCTGAACCTTGCGAATGCCCTTGTGCTTCCACGCACCTGTAACCTGAATTTCCCATCGGGAGACTTTGCGGCTGCGGCGGCTGCGCTTCGGGCCCGCCCTGATCTAGTCGGCGAACTGAGATGGCATCGGGCTGCGGTGGCAGCTTATCTTTCCAGCATCGAGCCACTCGAGGCTCAGGCAAATGATGTTCTTAGGCGATTACCACCACCGACCGCTTAGGCACCGCGAGCCGACTTCGGATTTTCTGGATTGCCCCGGGGGCTCGCGCCTCGCATTGACGCGCGCATGGGTTACTCGGACAAATATCGCCGCGGGGTTGGCGTGATGCTCCTCAACCGCGAGGGTAAAGTGTTTGTCGGCGCGCGCATCGATAACACCGACGAGGCGTGGCAGATGCCGCAGGGCGGGATCGACAAGGGCGAAGAGCCGTGGGCGACGGCTCTTCGGGAGCTCGAGGAGGAAACGGGCATCCCGCCGCACCTGGTCGAGAAGATCAGCGAATGCCCCGAGCGGCTGAAATACGACCTGCCCGCCGAGCTTCAGCCGAAATTGTGGGGCGGCAAGTGGAAGGGGCAGGACCAGGACTGGTTCCTGGCGCGCTTCCTCGGCACGGACGCGGACGTGAACATCGCGACCGACCACCCCGAATTCCGCGAGTGGAAGTGGATCGATGCCCAGCAGCTCCCCGAGCTGATCGTCCCGTTCAAGCGCGAGCTCTACCGGCAGCTGCTGAGGGAGTTTGCGGAGCACCTGGATTGACTGGCTCGACGGCGATTGCGGAAGGGGTCGTTCACGATCTTCCCGACGACCTCCGCGAGGAGCTGCGCGCTCACCCGCAGGCGCTCGCGACCTGGGAGGACATCACGCCCCTCGCTCGAAACGAATGGATCTGCTGGATCGAGTCCGCGAAGAAGGCCGAGACGCGCCAGAAGCGGATCGCCTGGGGACGCGAGAGTCTGACCGAGGGCAAGCGGCGGCCGTGCTGCTGGCCGGGCTGCCCGCATCGCTAAAGCTTAATTGCTGCGAGTCTGAGGCGCGGTGAAGTAGCCGATGCCGCCGCCGACGATGGCGCCGAGGATCGGTCCGATGAAGGGGAGCGGGATGGCGACGACGGCGCCGATGGCGGCTGCGATCGCGGTGCGCTTGGCGAGCGGGTTTTCGAGCATCTGCTGCACTCCTATGCGTGTATCATACGCATAATACAGTTGGGAGTCCAGTTTCGCGATTGCAAGGGCACGTCTAGAAGAGCCGCGACGAGGGAGGGGTGCATGAAATCTGCTCTGCTGGCGGCGGCTGCCGCGTTCATCGGGAGTGTCGCTCACGCCGCTCCGATCCTCGCTCCCCCCGTCCCGGTCGATGCCGAACTCCAGCAATATGTGAAGGTCGCGGGCGGGCGGATCGCGCTCACCCACGTGCGCGTGATCGACGGCACCGGCGCCGCGCCTGTCGAAGACCAGACCTTGCTGATTGACGGACCGAAGATCGCCGGCATCCAGCCCGGCTCCGCCGCCCTACCCTCCGGATACCAGGCGATGGATTTGAGCGGCGCGAGCATGATGCCCGGCATCGTCGGAATGCACGACCACCTCTATTATATCGCGCGGCCGAACCTCGACGCGGCGGGCCACTCGGAGGACCCGCTGATCGTCCCACAAATGACCTTCAGCGCGCCGCGGCTTTATCTAGCCAACGGCGTCACCACGATGAGGACGACGGGCAGCGTCGAGCCTTACGCGGACCTCAACATCAAGACGCAGATAGACACGGGCAAGCTGATCGGGCCGCACATGGACGTGACGGCGCCCTATCTCGAAGGGCCGAACAGCCCTTTCATCCAGATGCACCAGATCACCTCGCCCGAAGACGCGCGGCGAACGGTGGCATTCTGGGCGGACCAGGGCGCGACCTCGTTCAAGGCATACATGAACATCACGCGCGCGGAGTTGAAGGCGGCGATCGACGAGGCGCACCGGCGCAAGCTGAAGCTCACGGGGCATTTGTGCTCGGTCACCTACCCCGAGGCTGCGGAGCTCGGGATCGACGACCTCGAGCATGGCTTCTTCGTCAACACCCAGCTCGACCCCGGCAAGCAGCCGGACAAATGCACCGATACGGCGGGTGGCCCGACGCTTCTGGCGATGACTCGGGGTAGTCCGGAAGCGAATGCGCTCATCAAGCTGCTGGTCGGCCGCAAGGTTGCGGTGACTTCGACGCTGCCCGTGTTCGAGCAGAGACTGGCTCTGCATGGTCCGCTCAATCCGAAGGCGATGGCGGTGCTGACGCCCGAGGCGAAGGAATCTTATCTCTACCTTCGCAACCTTTCAGCGACACGGGGCGCAACACCAGCCGGGCAAGCGGTTGCCCAGGCTTATAAGAACGATCTGGGGCTCGAGCGGCAGTTCGTGGCGGCCGGCGGACTGTTGCTTGCGGGGCCCGACCCGACTGGCAACGGCGGTGTCATCCCCGGCTTCGGCGACCAGCGCGCGATCGAATTGCTGGTCGAGGCCGGTTTCTCGCCGCTGGAAGCAATCCGGGTCGAGACGCTCAATGGCGCGACTTACCTCGGCCTTGCCGACCGCATCGGCTCGATCGCCGTCGGCAAGAATGCCGACCTGATCGTGATCCGAGGCAACCCCGCGGCGAACATCGCCGACATCGAGAAAGTCGAGACGGTGTTCAAGGACGGCGTCGGCTACGACACCGCCAAGCTGCTCGACAGCGTCAAAGGCCGCTACGGCCAATATTGAGCGGTCGGCAGCAGCGAGACGACCGCCGGTCGAAACGGCATTGGTCCGGTAGCGGAGTGAGCTAAGCGCTCGGCGTTCGTCACGCACGGAGGGCACCCATGCGCTATTTCGCTCCGCTACTTCTCGCTTCCGTCATCGCGGCACCGCTCGCCGCGGCGCCGATCTCCAAGGTCATTGCGAATGCCGTCGCCGACCCCGCGCGCTCGGCCGAGGCGCGCTCAGCGGACCAGCTGCGCAAGCCGGCAGAGACGCTTGCTTTTGCCGGCGTGAAGCCAGGAATGACTGTCGGCGAATTCTACCCCGGCGGCGGCTACTTCACTCGGATGCTTAGCGGCGTCGTCGGACCCAAAGGGCATGTATACGGCAGTGAAAATGCAAAGTGGAAAGGCGCGGTCGAAGCCGATCAGAAGCTGGCCGCGACGCTTCCCAACGTCACCATGGACTCAGGCCCGTTCGGCAAGGTGGATTTTCCCAAGCCGCTCGACCTCGCCTGGGTCACGCAGAACTATCACGACATGAAGATCGCCGAATATGGAGTCGTCGACACGGTCGCGTTCGACAAGGCGGTCTACAAGGCGCTGAAACCCGGCGGCATTTTCTTCATCCTCGACCACCAGGGCCCGGCAAACATGACCGTCGCCGACATCGAGAAGATGCACCGCATCAACCGCGACGTGGTCGTGAAGGAAGTGACCTCGGCCGGGTTCAAGTTGGTCGCGGAAGGCAAGTTCCTGCGGCGGCCGGGCGACGATCATACCAAGTCGATCTTCGACAAGGCGATTCAGGGCCACACCGACCAATATGCGCTGAAGTTTGTGAAGCCGAAGTAATTTGCGGACGCCAACAGCCGGCGGCACAGCGCCGGCGTGCGGGTACTGATCACACTTCTAGCGGCTGGCCTCCTCGCTTCGTGCAAGGCGAGTCCGGCGGTGTCGCACGCCGCTCGCGCCAGCAAGCCGGCGCTGTCCGGTTGGACGTATCGGCCGAACGAAGGTGTCCCGCTCTCCTACGTCTCGCCGGACGGAACCATCAAATTCGCGGGTTGGTGCGAGAGAGGCCCCGCTTATCTCCTCAAGGGTGGCGACTATAAGCACGCCCACGAGTTCGACCTGACGGTCGATGACAAATCCTGGACGTTGCCGGTCACTCGACATGCGCATGGCCGCTATCTCCGGGTCGGGCCTAACGATGCCAGCGCCGCGATCGGAAACGCGAAGGAGCGTATCGTCTTTCGGGTCGGGGATTGGCGCCGCGAGATCAGGCCGGCACCCGAAATCGCGCAGTTCGCGAGCAGCTGCCGCTAACCGCGCCCTCGCTTGAACACCGGCATCTTCACCGTGAACAGCTGCAGCACCTCGCCGTCCTGGTCGCGGGTTTCGTTGCGCATCGTGACGATCGCCATGTCGGGCTTGGAACGTGAGGGCCGGATCTCGGCGATCTCGCTGAAGACTCGTAGAGTCATTCCCGGCCGCGTGGGCTTGGGCCAGGCGAGCTGGAGCTCCGCGCCTACTAAGCCCTCCGCGAGCGGGACGCTCTCGACCAGCATACGCATAGTCAGCGCGGCGGTGTGCCAGCCGCTCGCAGCGAGGCCCTTGAAGAGGGAATTGTTCGCAGCCGCCTCGTCCAGGTGAAACGGCTGCGGGTCATAGTCCGCGGCGAAGCGCTTGATCTGCTCGACATCGATGGTGTGCGGCTCACTAACCCAACTTTGCCCAACATGAAGATCTTCGAGGTACAGCTGTTCGGTCATGGGCTTCCGCAAGACTTGGCCGACACCACTGTCAAGACGCGGCCTGCCTCGCTAGGATGACATGCATGGCCGACATCGACGCTCTCAACCAGGATTTCCGCAAGTACGACCAGGTCGCGAAGACCCATACCTATCGGCTGGCGGAAAGTGCAGCCGACGAGTTCGACGAGGATTACGAGATCGCGACGCTGGATTTCGCGCCGTTCTTGAACGGCAGCGACGAAGAGAAGCGAGCATTCGCAGACTCATTCACTGCCGCACTTGAGGAAATCGGATTCGCGGTCCTGACCGGGCATGGCGTCGATCCCGCGCTCTATGACGACATGCACGACGGCGTGATCGAGTTGTTCGAGACAACGTCGATGGCCGACAAGATGCGCTTCCGGGCGGAGCGCTTCGGGTCGGTCAACCAGGGGTACTTTCCGATCGAGGAGACGAGCGACATCCACCCCGACCTGGTCGAAGGCTGGGTGTGGTGCCGCCGGGCCTTCGACATCCCGCAGGAACGCACCGAGCTCCTCCGTACTGAGGATTACTGGCCACGCACGGAGTATGAGCCGCGCTTTCGCAAGCTCGTCGAAGCACATGAGGCTTTGTTCAAGCCACTGACGCAGGCGATGTTCATGGGACTTGGCGTCGACCCGCATCTATTCGACGAGAAGCTGACGAAGACCAACTTCGGCATGCGGCTCAATTATTATCCGCCGATGAGCGAGGAGCAGGAGGCCTCCGGCGCGGGCCGGTTGCTCGGGCACGAGGACGTCGACCTGTTCACGATTCTGCCGGCATCGAAGGTCGACGGGCTACAGGTTTGGAATCACCGCTCAGCGAAGTGGGTGCGGATGAAGGCGCCGCCGGGATCGATCATCATCAACACCGGCGATTACATGCAGCGGATCACCAATGACCGACTGCCCTCGACGACTCACCGCGTCGGCAAGCCGAGCAACGGGTCTCACATGAGCGAGCCGCGAGTGTCGTTCCCGATCGCAGTCTATGTGTGGGAGGACGAACTGCTCGAGGTTCTGCCCGGGCTGGGCGCGCCCAAGTACGATCCGATCCGCGCGATCGCCTTCCACACGCGGAGCACATCGAAGTTCTACGGCGACGAATACGCCGTAGAGTAGCTACTTCCGGCGGGACTTGCTCCCGCTGGATTTGGCGGATTCGTTGATTTCCTCGAGGCTGCGGCGACCGATTTCCAGCGCCATTTGCCACAAGGCATTCCCGCGTTCGGCGCCCTTCTTGCTCAGCTTCTCGATCTCGTCGCCGGCATCTGCTGCGAGGCGTTGAGCCCTCTTCGAATCCTTGAGCGCGGCGGCGGTAGCGACCAGCGCAGCCGCGACAACCTCGCCAACCAGCGGATTCTTGCTCCATTCCTTGACCTTTTTGGTCGCGGCCTTCGCCGGCTTCGACGACAGCAGGGCGGAGATATCGTGGCCCTTCTTCGCCTTCTTATCCTTTTTCCCGGCCTTCTTTTCCTTCTTCTTGTCCTTGGCCACGCGCTGCTCCTTGTAAGTTGACTCGGCTATACCGTCATATCTCTGTAACACACTTCTGTTTCAGATTGACGACATGAATAGTTGCGCTCCCACGCCGCCTTCTGCCATCGCCGGCGAGATCGAGAGCCCGATGGACGCCATCACGGAAAAGGCCGCGAACAAACTCAAGGCGGAGCCCGCTGCGCCTGAACCGCGCTACTTCAATCGCGAGCTGAGCTGGCTGGCGTTCAACCGCCGAGTGCTCGAAGAGGCGTCCAACGTCAGGCACCCGCTGCTCGAGCGCGTGCGGTTCCTGTCCATCTCAGCCAATAATCTGGACGAGTTTTTCATGGTCCGCGTCGCCGGCTTGAAAGCGCATCAGGCGCTAGGCGTCGAGGAATTGTCGGACGATGGACTGACGGTCGCGCAACAGTTGACCGCTATCACCGCCGAGGCCGACCGGCTCGTCACCAGCCAGCACGAGGTATGGGGCGAACTCCAGACGTTGCTCGACTTGTCGGCGATGCATGTGCTCGCCCCAGATGAGCCGCTCGATCCTGAAGCTGAAACCTGGCTAGACCAGCAGTTTCGGGAACAGATTTTTCCTGTGCTGACCCCGCAAGCGATCGACCCCGCGCACCCCTTCCCTTTCATCCCGAACAAGGGACTGAGCCTTATCTTCGAGCTGAAGAAGGGAAAAACCAGCGTACGCGAGTTGATCATGGCGCCGTCGACTTTACCGCGCTTCGTCCGTCTGCCGGGCGATAACGGGCGTTACATCGCGCTCGAGGATCTGATCCGGCGCAAGACGGACTACCTGTTCCCTAAATATGAGGTGCTCCGCGGCGGAGCTTTCCGGATCATTCGCGACAGCGATATTGAGATTGAGGAAGAAGCCGAGGATTTGGTCCGGTTCTTCCGCACCGCGATCAAGCGGCGCCGGCGGGGCAAGGTCGTCAGGCTCGAACTTGAGCCTGGAATGCCGGACAGCCTGATCGACGAGGTCCAGGACGGCTTGAACGCCCACAACGCGATCACCTCGGAAACGCGCGGCTTCCTCGGAATGACCGACTTGCTGCAGTTGGTCGACGAGGACCGGCCGGACCTGAAATTCACGGCGTTCAACCCGCGCTTCCCCGAGCGCATCCGCGAGCATAGCGGCGATTGCTTCGCGGCGATCCGCGAGAAGGACATATTGGTTCACCACCCGTACGAGAGCTTCGAGGTGGTGGTCGCCTTCATTCAGCAGGCTGCGGCCGATCCGGACGTCATCGCAATCAAGCAGACGCTCTACCGCGCGGGCAAGCAGTCGGCGATCATCAAGGCGCTGATCGACGCTGCGGAAGCGGGCAAATCGGTGACTGCGGTAATCGAGCTCAAGGCGCGCTTCGACGAGGAGCAGAACCTGGCGTGGGCCAATGCGCTTGAGCGCGCCGGCGTGCAGGTCGTTTACGGCTTCATCGAGTGGAAGACCCATGCCAAGGTATCGATGGTCATCCGCCGCGAGGAGAAGGGCTACCGGACCTACTGCCACTTTGGCACCGGCAACTATCACCCGGTGACCGCGAAGATTTACACCGACCTCAGCTACTTCACGGCGGACGCGAAAACAGGGCGCGATGCGGCGAAGATGTTCAATTATATCACCGGCTATCTCGAGCCGCGGAACCTCAAGCTGCTGGTGCTCTCGCCGGCGAGCCTTCGGGCAACGCTCCTGAAACTAGTCGATGCAGAGATCGCCAACGCCAAGGCGGGCAAGCCGTCGGGCATCTGGGCAAAGATGAACGCGCTCGTCGATACGGTCATAATCGACAAGCTATATGAGGCGAGCGCCGCCGGCGTGCCAATCGACCTCGTTGTTCGCGGCGTTTGCTGTCTTCGGCCCGGCGTCCCGGGCTTGTCGGAAAACATCTACGTCAAATCGATCGTCGGCCGCTTCCTGGAACATGCGCGGCTCTGGGCATTCGGCAACGGCCATGAGTTGCCACATGCCGAGTCCAAGGTGTTCATGAGCTCCGCCGACTGGATGCCGCGCAACTTCGACCGGCGGATCGAGTATATGCTGCCGATAGAGAACAAGACGGTGCACGCGCAGCTCCTCGACCAGGTGATGGTCGCCAATTTGATCGACAACGAGCAGAGCTGGCGGCTGAATTCCGACGGCACCTCGACCCGTGTCGAGCCGAAAGACGGGCACGAGTTCAACCTCCATAGCTATTTCATGTCGAACCCGAGCTTGTCGGGCCGCGGCCAGGCGCTGAAGAAGGGCCGCAAGGTACCCAAGCTGCGCTTTAATCGGGGGCGATAGGACTGAAGACCGCCGAGCCCGTCGCGATCATCGACATCGGGTCGAACTCGGTGCGCTTGGTGGTCTATGCGGGACCGCCGCGCATCCCGACCCCAATCTTCAACGAGAAAGTGCTGGCCGGCCTCGGCGTTGGACTCGACGAGACCGGACGGCTCGACAGCTATGCTCGTGAGCTAGCGCTGGCCGCCCTGAGGCGGTTCAAGCTGCTAATCGACCATATGAAGGTGCGGCAGACTTATGTCGTCGCGACGGCCGCAATCCGTGATGCCGAGGACGGCGCCGAGTTCGTCGATGAATTGAACGAGATCGGCTTCGACTGCGAAGTGCTGAGCGCCGAGGAGGAAGCCTACCTCGCGGGTGAGGGTATTTTGTCCGGTATCCCCGAAGCGGAGGGTACCGTCGGGGACTTGGGAGGTGGCAGCCTGGAGCTTGTCTGCGTCGCTGCGGGCAAAAGCTCGGAAGGGATTTCCCTGCCGCTCGGCGTCCTTCGCCTCGACACATCGAACAATGGCGAACGCAAAGCGCGCAAGGCGCTAAAGTCCGCGATCAAGGACGCGGGCCTGCGCGAATTCAGCAAAGGCCGGCCCTTCTACATGGTGGGTGGGTCGTGGCGCGCTCTGGCGCGGATCGACATGTTCGCGACCAACTTTCCGCTCCCGATCACGCATCAGTACAGGATGAAGCCCGATCGGACGCGGACGCTGCGCAAGCTGCTTCGGGCTCTCGACCCGCGGCTTGCGGGCGCCGCCGCTGCCCCGCGACTCGCGACCTCGCCCCAGGCAGCGATGCTGCTCGACCTGCTGGTGGACGAGCTCGAGCCGTCGCAGCTGATTGTTTCTACCTACGGCATACGCGAAGGCCTGCTTTACTCGAAGCTCAAGCCGGCCGCGCGGCGGATGGATCCGCTGATTATCGAGGCGCGTGAGGCGGCGGGAAGCGAACATCGCTTCGGCCAGCACGGCGACCTGCTCGAACAATGGATTGCGCCGGTATTCGAGGACAGGCCCGAGATGCACCGGTTGCGGCTTGCATCATGCCTGCTCGCCGACGTCGCCTGGCAGGCGACACCGGGTTTCCGTGCCGAGCGCGGCATCGAAATGGCCCTTCACGGCAATTGGGTCGCGGTTAGCCCCGCCCAACGCGTCATCATGGCGCAAGCGCTCTCCTCGAACTTCGGCCTCGACAGTTTGCCCGACCCGCGGCTGGCGCAACTGTGCAAGGACGGTCAGCTGAAACGCGCTCATTGCTGGGGATTGGCGATGCGGCTCGGTCAGCGGCTGTCGGGCGGCGTCGCTTCGGTGCTCAAGAAGACCCGGTTGTCGGCCGAGGACGGCAAACTTCGCCTGCACGTCAAAAAAGGTGAAGAAGCCCTGATTGGAGATGCGGTCGAGCGGCGGCTGGGTCGGCTCGCCGAAGCGGTCGGTTGCGAGCCTGTCATCTCCACTATTTGAATTCTCAGGCCAGCTGGAAATCCATCGTCCAGTTCACCTCCCAGGTGTTTCCATCATCGTAAGAGAACGACTGCTGCCATTGCGCGGTATCCAGCGAGCCGTGTTGCCACCGGAATTTTACCCGGATCGGACGGCCTTCGTCGGTATCTTCGCCTTCAAAAATGCCCACATCGCCGTCGAAGGTCCCAATCACCGGGCGGTCAAGCTCGCCAGTTCTCTGACCGACCCAATAGATCGACCAAAGCCGGGTCGACCTGCTGAACGTTCGAAGAGCAACCCCGGCAACCTCACGGCCCTGAATGGAATGTTCCTCTATGTTGCACGACCCGTCGAGCAATGGCCGAGTTTCCGCCGCACCTGTGAACTCCTCCCACTCTGCGCAGCCCACGCCTCGCTTCTTCAGCCGCCGATGACGAACCGTCCATTGGCCATGGAGAAAGTCGAAGTCAGCCGCGCCGCTCATCGCAGTTCCGACCGCGCTGTCGGCGCCAGGCGGAGATGTTCGGGGGGCTTGGCGCGAAGTGATGCAAGCGCTGCACTGGCCCGATCCATGGCCGGCTGATGAGACTGTCGATCAGCATCGTTCCTAAAGCGGGCGAACCAGACCAGGACTTGCTCCTTCTCCCGAACAGGAAGGCGCGGGAAGTTGTTCGCAGCACTCTCGGTTACGAACGAAGCGAGCGGCCGGATACCCCGCTTCTTCAGGGCCGGCTTCACCTTCGTTTCAAATATCGGCGCGGCATCGGCCGCCGACCCCTTCAGATATTCGATGGTCGCGAAGATCAGCCCAGCTGGCGCACGTTGCCCGAGTGATGGGCGCGAGCCCGGAAGGCGGAATTTGTCGGCTCGGTCCAAGGTGTGGAGCAGCAGGACATTGTCGCTGTCCTCGATCGTAGCATTCGCTTCATCGCGATGCGCGAGCCACAAGAGGCCCGTGTAGAACGCGGTCAGGCCGGAGAGCCGGGAATCCATGTCCTTAAAACCGCGTAGCCAGACGAAACGATTTGGCCGGTCGAGGTCCCTGAAGGTCCCGATGACCTTCATCCCTTGCGCTTCCTGGCTTTCGACGAACTCCCTCTCGAACAGGTTGATCAGCGTGTCGCGCTCGCCGTCGTAAAGGGTGTACTGGCGAAGCTCGATCAACGGGAAATTCCCGGTCAGCGAAGTTGTAGCGGCGGGCTTTCCCGCAGGTGCTGCGAGGGCCGCCGCGGCCAGGATGACAAGTCCGGAATTCATTCACACCTCCTAAGGAAGGCAATAAACAAACCGGTTGTCCTGTTTTGGTCAAGCCACTAAAACAGGTCGTTCCTCGGTTCTCAAAGCGAGCAGAATGACTAATCTAGCCAACGCTTCCGGATCGCCACCGCGCCGAAAGAACGACCCGGCCGGCGTTCGTGCGCGGATTCTCTCTGCGGCGTTCGACCTGTTTCAGACGAAAGGCTTCAACGCCACGAGCGTGCACGAGATTGGCGCGGCGGCGCGCGTGACGGGTGGCGCGCTTCACCATCACTTCCCGACCAAGCAGGCCATCGGCGAAGCCGTCATTGACGAGAATGTCGCCGAAGCAGTCGAGAACGCCTGGATTGCCCCGATAAGAAGCGCTGGAAACGCCCGAGACGGCATTTTGCAGGTCTTCGAATCTCTTGCCGACGAACTCGACGCGAACGGATCCGTTAGGGGTTGCCCGGTCAACAATCTGACGCACGAGCTCGGTCACGCCAATCCGGCATTCCGAGAACAGCTTCGGCGTCAGTTCGATCAATGGCGGCGCGCGGTCGCCCAACAATTGGACGGAGCCGACGCCGATACGCGGGCGACGATGATCATCGCGGCTTATTCCGGAGCCATGGCCATGGCCAAGGCGGAACAGCGCGGCGAGCCCCTGAGGCAGTGCGCTCGAGAGTTGAAGCGGCTCCTGTAGCTGGGGTGGCAAGGTTGCGGCGGCCTCGCTAGGAGCGGGCCATGGGGGAATTGTCGTCAACGGAACATGAGGTCATCGAGCGCGCGTCGGCTGAGCCGATGCTCGATCAGGTGCTGAGCTGGGCCGCGATTAACAGCGGATCGCGCAATCTCGCGGGTCTCGGAAATATTGCGAACCTGCTCGCGGACGCCTTCTCAACTCTCCCGGGCGAGGTGCGATTCGAGAACCCCTCGCAAGTCGAAGCCGTCGATACTTCGGGTCACATCAATCACCTCGAGCATGGCAATCACCTGCATCTGGCGGTTCGGCCGGAGGCGCCGGTGCAGCTGCTCTTCACCGGGCACATGGACACCGTGTTCGCCGTCGACCACGAGTTCCAGGAGACGCGCTGGCTTGAGGACGGTGTTCTGAACGGCCCCGGCGTTGCTGACATGAAGGGTGGGATTTCGGTGATGCTCGCTGCGCTAAAGGCAATCGAGCAAAGCCCAAGCGCAGGCCGCATCGGCTACGAGGTCGTCATCAACAGCGACGAAGAAGTTGGATCGCTTTCGTCTGCCGACCTGCTCTCGCGTGCGGCGAAGGGAAAGCGGGCGGCCCTGACCTATGAGCCCGCGGCGCTTCCCGATGGCACGCTCGCGGGGGCTCGTCCTGGAAGCGGCAATTTCGCGATCATCGTGCACGGCAAATCGGCTCATGCCGGGCGCAATCCCGACGACGGGCGCAATGCGCTGCTCGCCGCCGCCGACCTCGCGCTTCACCTCGCCGCGGGCAAATATCCGGGCCTGAGCGTGAATCCCTCCCGGATTGATGGCGGCAGCCCGAGCAACGTCGTGCCCGACCTCGCAATCTTGCGCGTCAACATGCGGCCGCGGACACCGGACGATGAGGACCGCGCGCGCGACCTGATCGAGACTGCCGTTACCGCGATCGCCGCCGAGCGCGATGTGCGAATCGAGGTGCAGGGCGGGTTCGGCCGGCCGCCCAAGCCGCTGACATCCGAGGCAGAGCGGCTGTTCAACCTCGTCAAACAAGCGGGCGCCGACCTGGGCCAGACCATTGGCTGGCAGCTTTCCGGCGGCGTGTGCGACGGCAACAACATCGCGGCCTGCGGCGTGCCTGTCGTCGACACGATGGGCGTGCGCGGCGGCAAGATCCACAGCATGGAGGAATTTCTGATCGTCGATAGTTTGAAGGAGCGCGCCGCGTTGTCCGCGCTCACGATCTTGCGGCTCGCGGAGGGTGCATGACCTGCCGACTCCGGGCTGCTCGCAAGAGCGATCTCCGATCGTTCTATAATCTCGCCAAGCTGACTGGCGGCGGCTTCACTAACCTACCGGCCGAGAAGGCAACCCTCGAAGCCAAGCTAGAGACAAGCGAACGCGGATTCGACCGTCCGGGCGATACCCCCGGCGACGACCTCTACGTCTTCATGCTCGAGAATGTGGAAACCAAGCAGATCCGAGGCACTTGTCAGGTGTTCGGTGCGGTCGGCGCGACGCACAATTTCTACAGCTATCTGATTTCGACGCTAACGCAGAAGAGCGCCGAACTCGGCAAGACCTTCCGCAATCAGCTGCTGAACCTCACCACCGATCTTGAGGGCGCGAGCGAGGTCGGCGGGCTGTTCCTCCACCCGCACGAACGTGCCGGCGGGCTGGGAATGCTGCTCGCGCGGTCGCGCTACCTCTTCATCAAGGCGCACCGCGAGCGCTTTGGCGACACCGTGCTGGCAGAGCTTCGCGGCGTGATGGACGAAGGCGGCCACTCCCCGTTTTGGGACGCGATTGGCGGGCGCTTCTTCGACCTGACTTTCCCCGAAGCTGATGAGTTCAATGCCATTCACGGCACGCAATTCATCGCCGACCTCTTTCCCAAGAGCCCCATCTACGTTTCGATGCTTCCGGACAGCGCTCGCGCCGTGATGGGCCAACCGCATCCGACCGGGCGTGCCGCGCTCAAGATGCTCGAGAATGAAGGTTTCATCTGGGACAGCTATGTCGACATCTTCGACGGCGGCCCGACTGTCACGGCACGCACCGACACCATCAAGACCATCAAGGAAGCGGTAAGTGTCACTGTCGCCGATCATGAGCCGGAGAATGGCAGTTCGATGCTCGTGGCGCATGGCCGGCTGAAGGACTTCGTTGCGTGCTACGCCACGGTCGAAGTCGATGGCGATCGGGCGGCAGTGTCAGCCGACGCGCGCGGGCTGCTCGGCGTGAAGCCGGGCGACCAGATCCTCGCCGTGGGGCGCTGATGGCCGTTGTCGAGATCAATTTCGATGGAATCATCGGGCCGAGCCATAACTACGCCGGCCTGAGCCTCGGCAACCTCGCATCGCAGCGCAATGCCGGCGAAGTGTCGCAGCCACGCGCTGCAGCCCTTCAGGGATTGGACAAGATGCGGGCGAACCTCGCGCTCGGACTGAGCCAAGGCATTTTCCTGCCACACCCACGGCCCAACCGAGCGTGGCTGGCCGAGCTTGGAACGAACTTCGAGGATGCGGAAGCAGCGCTCGCGGCGAACGCATTGTCGGCGTCGGCAATGTGGGCGGCTAACGCGGCAACGGTTTCGCCGGCAACCGACGCCGCGGACGGCAAGACGCATCTTACAGTCGCCAACCTGCGGACCATGCCGCACCGCAGTCACGAGTGGCCGGCGACACTGGCCCAGCTTCGCGTTGCATTCGGCTCCGCCGCGTTCGTGGTGCACGATCCTGTGCCACCTGCGTTCGGCGATGAGGGGGCTGCCAATCACATGCGGCTAGCCCCGCGCCATGGCGAGGCCGGAGTCGAGGTGTTCGTCTATGGCGTAACGGGCGGTCCCTTTCCCGCCCGCCAGCATCTCGAAGCCTCCAAAGCCATTGCCCGCCTCCATCGCCTCGATCCGGGGCGAACGGTCTTCGCGCAGCAATCCGAAGAAGCGATTGCAGCCGGGGCTTTCCACAATGACGTAGTCGCCGTCGCCAACGAGCGCGTGCTCTTCGCGCATGAGAAAGCGTTTGCCGACAAGGAGGTCTTGGTCGCTCGGCTCGAGGAGCAGGTAGACGGTTTCGAGTATGTGGAAGTAAGCGATGCTGACGTACCGTTGGCGGACGCCGTCCGGTCCTATCTCTTCAATGCCCAGCTGGTGACATTGCCCGACGGCAAGATGACCTTGGTTGCGCCAACCGAATGCCGCGAGACTCCGTCGGTGTGGTCGTGGATCGAGCGGCATCTTGCGGGCAACGGCCCGATCCGCCGGGTGGAGATCGTCGATGTCCGGCAATCGATGTCCAACGGCGGTGGCCCGGCGTGCCTGCGCCTCCGCGTCGTTGCCGATCCAACCGACGTCGATCCTCGCTTCCTGGTCAACGACTCGAAGCTCGACCGACTCAGCGAGGTCGTTCGAAAGCATTGGCCAGTCGAGGTCGCCAATGCCGAGCTCAAATCGCCGGCCCTGATCCGGGACATCGAGGCGGCGCGCGCCGCTCTTTTCCAAGCGCTGGAACTTAGCCAGCTCGTTTGAATCCCGAAACGGGACGTTTCCCTGTTTCCTAACGCAACGTTTACCTTGTCCCTTAGGGGGGAAATGGCTCAAAACTACGGCTCACACGTTCGCCCCTTAACCTTTGCAGGGGATGAGTATGTTGCGGAAGTTGGGCCGTCTGTTCGTCATCAAGACGCGCTTCGAGGCGTGGCTGGTTACCTATGCCATCGCTCTCGGCGCGGTCGAACGCGGCCGGCACTATCTGGAGACCTACCCGGGTTACGGTGGATGGCTGCTCGCCGTCGCCTGCACCGGCGTCGTGTTCCTGGCGGGTGCAAGACTTCTCGACTCGGTGAAGCCAGTCGCCCAGCCGGCCCTAGCGACTGGCCCTTATCGAGCGCCGGTTCGCCGGCACAGCGTCACTGGTCGTAATCTACCCAGGCGCCAGCCGCTTTATCGCGCTTCAACGTCACGCTCTTCGCGCCGCAGAGATTAACTCCCGCCCAAGTCACGGGTGAGCCACCCACTGTCGCCTTGATATCGAAGGCGCAATCCGGATCACTGAACTGGACCGCCCCGCCCGCGCCCTGCGCCAGCGGCTTCCAGTCATTCGTCCCGGCGCGGCGAATCGACAAGCCTGCGAGGCCGCCGTCCGTGCCGTTGACGAGCGTGAAGTTGGACGCGCCCGCCAGAGCAGGCGCGGAGGTTGCCGCCAGCAGGACGGCAAGGCAGACGAGAGTCTTCATGTCGGCCAGCATACACTGGTCAACGCCTTGCCGATACTGGGAATTTAACGCTTAGGCAGCGTTGAGCTCGGCGTAGCTCGGGCGCATTCCGCTCCAGAAACTGGGAGCCGGCGCAGGCCCGCGCGTGAACGCTTCCGTCAGCGGAAGCGCTGTCGAGCAGAAGGCGCACTCGGCCGATACGCGACCGATATGCCAATGGGTCCGGCCGCAGCCAGGGCAGTGGTTGATCTCCCCTTCGCGGTAGACCGCGTGATATCCGCGAGCGTTCGGGTTGAACGGGGTGCGGCGGGACTCGATCGAACTGAGCATTTTCGTTTCCTTCGAAACCTTTGCCACTCCAACGAGCGGCGAGTCGTTCAGTTTCATCGATGATCTGCTTTTGGCCGGATGCTGTCACGCCAGAGACACAGGGTGTGCCGCCACGGGACAGGCTGTGACCGGTCCTGTGGATAGTAACCAATCGTTAGCCCTTTGGGGGTCAAGGTGCCTTTGGCGGCAGCCCTTTAGGGGCTGAGGACAGGGGACTTGCGTCATGGAGTCGAACTCGCGTTATTACGCCC